>Ga0182014_10000613_pt1 | contig 47870 bp, 44 predicted proteins | sample 612S2DmetaG_FD_120489 | JGI IMG/M metagenome (GOLD analysis project Ga0182014, IMG submission 120489) | Permafrost microbial communities from Stordalen Mire, Sweden - 612S2D metaG | ecosystem: Environmental > Terrestrial > Soil > Wetlands > Permafrost | place: Sweden: Stordalen | collected... | reverse complement strand
GGTCAGAGGCAGGCAAATCAGGCCGCGGCCATAAGTGGCCATGAAATTGACGATTTCGGGGGTTACTTTTTCGGCGGCGATGGTGAGGTCGCCTTCGTTTTCACGGTCTTCGTCGTCCACCACCACCACGATCCGCCCGGCGCGGATTTCTTCGAGCGCCTCGGGCACTGAGACAAAGGGCATCGGTTTTATTGTAGCGGTCAGCGATCGGCTTTCGGTGCTGGCGGTGGCGCCCGGCTGCTGAACCGATTTCGGGACTTTGCAGCTTGGGCGCGGCAACCGCTCCCTCACGGTCGCGGCCCGGTTACGAGTACGCCGTTTTTTCAGTCACTTACCGAGCCGCGACCGTAAGGGAGCGGTTGCCGGGAATGGGTGCGGCGGCTGATCGCTGATCGCTGAGAGCTGTTTTTGCGTTATCGTAACGATCAGATGGGAGAAGCCTACATCCGTGTCTCGAACCTGGAAAAGTCGTACCGGTCGGGGGACAGCCTGCTGACGATTTTTTCCGGGCTAAACCTGGAGGTGGAGCGCGGGGAGATGCTGGCGTTGGTGGGGGAATCGGGTGCGGGGAAGAGCACGCTGTTGCACCTGCTGGGCGGTCTGGACAGCCCTTCGAGCGGTACGATATACTACGGAGGAAGAGAGATATCGGGACTCGCTGAAGCTGGCCGGGCGGACTTTCGAAACCGGGAAATTGGATTTGTTTGGCAGATTCACTATCTCCTGCCGGAGTTTTCGGCGGTTGAGAACGTGATGATGCCCCTGCTGATTCGGGGCGTGCCGCGAGAGCAGTCCGCGCGCGAATCGCTGGCGAGGTTGGATGAGGTTGGGCTTAGCGCGCGGGCGTCTCACCGCGCCGGGGAATTATCGGGAGGCGAGCAACAGCGCGTGGTGCTGGCTCGTGCCCTGGTGGGCAAACCTTCCGCGCTTCTCGCCGATGAACCCACGGGGAACCTCGACTTTCGGACCGCCGAGATGATTTTCGAGCTGTTGGAAGATCTGCACCGCTCTCACCGTCTTACCTCGATCTTCGTCACGCACAATCTCGCGTTTGCCCGGCGGTGCAGCCGGGTTTTGAGCCTGGAAAACGGCGTACTGGTCCCGGACCGCGCAAACGGCACGAAACCCGAAGGCGGACCGGAGTATCTTTAGAGTTTAGGGGGCGTCACAAATTTTATGTTTGAGCGATACACGGAGAAGGCGCGGCGGGTGATCTTCTTCGCCCGCTATGAAGCCAGCCAGTTTGGCAGTCCCTATATCGAGACCGAGCACCTGCTGTTGGGCCTGCTGCGTGAAGACAAGGCGCTGGCCAACCGGTTTCTCCGTTCCCACGCCGCGGTGGAATCGATCCGCAAGCAGATCGAAGGCCATACCACGATTCGGGAAAAGGTTTCCACCTCGGTGGATCTGCCGCTGAGCCATGAATGCAAACGCGTGCTGGCTTACGGAGCCGAGGAAGCCGAGCGGCTGAGCCACAAGCACATCGGCACTGAGCATCTGTTGCTCGGGCTGTTACGGGAAGAGAAGTGCTTCGCCGCGGAGATCCTGCACGAGCGCGGCCTGCGGCTTTCCACGATCCGCGAGGAACTGGCGCGTTCGCAGAGCGAAAAAGTGGCCTCGGCGCGCCCCAAGGAAAGTTCCCTGCTGGCCGAGTTCAGCCGCGACCTTACCCAGGCGGCCATGGACAGCACGCTCGACCCGCTGATCGGGCGCGATTACGAGCTGGAGCGCGTGGTACAGATCCTCTGCCGCCGCACCAAGAACAACCCCGTGCTGATCGGCGAGCCGGGAGTGGGCAAGACCGCCATCGTGGAGGGCCTGGCCCAGCGCATCGCCGAGGGCGACGTGCCTTCTTTCCTGGCCGATAAGCGGATTCTGGCGCTCGACCTTTCGCTCATCGTGGCGGGCACCAAGTACCGCGGCCAGTTCGAAGAGCGGCTCAAAACCATCATGAAGGAGCTGATGGAGAATCAGAACGCCATCATCTTCATCGACGAGCTGCACACGCTGGTGGGCGCGGGATCGGCGGAAGGATCGCTCGACGCGGCCAACATTCTGAAACCGGCGCTTTCGCGCGGCGAAATCCAGTGCATCGGCGCCACCACCCCCGCCGAATTCCGCAAGTCCATCGAAAAAGACCGGTCCCTGGAGCGCCGCTTCCAGGCGGTGAAGGTGCCGCCGCCATCGGAGATCGACGCGGTGAAAATCTTGTTCGGCATCAAGGACCGCTACGAGAAGTTCCACGCCGTGGCGTACACCGATGAAGCCATCGAAACCGCCGTTTACACTTCCAGCCGCTACATTCCGGACCGCTTCCTGCCCGACAAGGCGATTGACCTGATCGACGAAGCCGGGGCGCGGGTCAAGCTGCGCCAGACCACCCTGCCGGCCGAGCTGGCCGATATCCAGAAGCGCATCAAGTTCATCGTCCACCGCATGGAAAACGCCATCGCCAACCACGAATTCGAGAAGGCGCGCTTCTACTCCGACGAGGAGCGCAAAGAGCGCGAGAACATGCGCCAGCTCCGCGAGAAATACAACCTGGACGATTCCTCGACCGGGTGCGTGACCAAGGACGATATCGAAGACGTAGTGGCGCGCTGGACCGGCGTTCCCATGACCTCCATCAAGGAGGAAGAAATCACCAAGCTGCTGCGCATTGAAGAGGAGCTGCACAAGCGCGTCATCAGCCAGGAAAAAGCCATTTCCGCGCTGGCCCGCGCCATTCGCCGCTCACGCGCCGGTTTGAAGGCCGGCAACCGGCCGGCCGGCTCGTTCCTGTTCCTGGGCCCGACCGGCGTGGGCAAGACCGAGGTTGCGCGCGCGCTGGCCAGCTTCCTGTTCGGCAGCGAAAAGAGCCTGGTGCGCTTCGACATGTCCGAGTACATGGAAAAGCATTCGGTTTCGAAGCTGATCGGCTCGCCCCCGGGATACGTGGGCTACGAAGAGGGCGGCCAATTGACCGAGCGGGTGAAGCGCAATCCCTATTCGATCATCCTGCTGGATGAAATCGAAAAGGCGCACCCGGATATTTACAACATCCTGCTGCAGGTGTTCGAAGACGGCCAGTTGACCGATGGCCTGGGCAACCAGGTGGACTTCAAGAACACCATCATCATCATGACCTCGAACCTGGGCGCGCGTTTTCTTGAAAAACGCGGCAATTTGGGCTTCTCGGCTCCGGCCGGCGAGGGCGTCTCCTCGAAGATCGAAGATATGGTGCGGAGCGAAGTGAAGAAAGCCTTCAATCCGGAATTTCTGAACCGGCTGGACGAGGTGATCCTGTTCAGCTCTCTCACCGACGACGATCTGATCCAGATCATGGTTCTGCTGGTCGATCTGGTCAACGTAAACCTGGTGGCCAAGCAGGTTAAGATTCGCCTGTCGCCCGACGCCGCCAAGTACATTCTGGAGAAGACCTGCGCGGACCGCAGCTACGGCGCGCGCCCGCTTCGGCGCGCGCTGCAGAAGTACATCGAGGACCCGCTGTCGGAATCCCTGATTCAGGGTACGCTGCCGCGCCCGTCCGAGCTGGAAGTTTATCTGGGCGAAACCGGCATCTATTACCGGCAGGTGTCGGGTGAAGGGGAAGCCGCCGTAACCGCCGGGGCCCCCGCGGAACCGGTGCCGGGTACGCTGCTTTACACTTTCTGAGCGTCAGCGGGGCCAACCCCTGCCAGCCATGCTGGAGACCGCTCCCTGCGGAGCTGTGAAAATTTCGAATGCTAGTCACGGATGAACACGGGTAAGACGGACAAATCCTTTGCTTTCTTTATCCGTGTTCATCTGTGGCCATATTTCTTCACACCTTCTGCGGCTGCGGCTCGGTTAAACTTTTCGTCATTTGGAGATTCTTGTTTCGGGTGAAAACCCGATACGGGCGCCAGTCCCCAATTTTTTGACGAGAATAACTCCCTTGCGCCGGCACCTTTTCATTCTGATGTCTCTCATACCCGTTCGCAAAAGCATGGGCGGCGCTGGCGGACCGGCTGGCGCCACGTTGTACCGCAGTGAGCTGCACGCGCATCAGTGGATTGCCTTCGTCCCGGGGGCGGGTTGGTGGATCTTCCCGGACGAAGTCAACGGATGGTGCGACCGGAGGGTGGCGATCGGCTTGGATCGGGGCCTTCTCCGTCCGGTAGGAGCGCGCCAGGCGGCGCAGACCGGCTTCCGCGAGGCGATTGCGCAACGGCGCCTGCGTGCGTTGGGGGTGAGTGCATGACGAGCGCTCGGTTGTTGGATTGGCGCGGAGTGAACAGGTTGGAAGCGAGCATTCGGCGAGCCAGGCGGCTGGTGGCGTATACACGCGAATCCGACCCCAGCTTCGAACGCCGGCTACGCCTGTTGATGCGCCTGGTCAGCGAGCGCGAGAGTGGCAGCCGTTAGCGCGCATTTCTCACGGCCGCGAGCCGCCGTGGCGCGGGTATTCGTGCCTGCAGTGTCGAGATTCGTCTCGACACCTCACGACGCCGCACCGGAACACTCGTGAGAAATGCGCGTTAGCGCGCCCGCTCCGGCTATGCCAGGCGAAGCTGGCGGAGGCCGTGTCATGATGGCAGGAGAGCGGCATGTACTCCGACCTTCTGCTCGATCATTTTCAGCGCCCGCGCAACGTGGGCGAACTTCCGGCGCCGGCCTTTACGGTGGAAGCCGGCAACCCGGCCTGCGGGGACATCCTGAGGCTCTCGGTGCGGTTTGAAGACGGGACGGCGGAAGACTGCCGTTACAAGGTTAAGGGCTGTACGGCTTCGATCGCCGCCGGGTCGGCCCTCACCGAATGGATTTTGGGCAAGAGCGCGGACCAACTGGCCGCCTTCGACACCACTTTCGTGGAACAGGCGCTGGGAGGGTTAGAGGCCGAATCGAAGCACGCGGCCGTCCTCTGCGCCGATGCGCTCAAGTTGCTGCTGAAGCGATCCACGCAACCAGGTGTGGCGGGCGGGCGGCCCGTGGCAAAAACCTGACGGTCGCGGCTATGCTGGCGACCCGTCCTCGAAAGCGGCGTTGACTTCCTCTCGCAGGGCGTCCAACTCGCCACGCAGGGCCGCCAAGCATTGGCTGCATGCCTCGATCTCACCGTCGGTTGCGTGCTGTTCCATGCGCCGGCAGACCGCTGCTGCCCGTCCCGCCCCGACATTGGCGCAAGCACCCTTGGAATAGTGCGCCAGGCGCCGGCAAACAGCCATGTCGCCCGTTTGAATCGCCGCATCCAACAGGAGCAACTGACTCCCGGTATCGTCGAGCAGCACACCAAGGACCTCGCGCATCAGTTCCTCGTCATTCATCGTGATTTCCTTAAGCTGCGCCAGGTGAAGGACGGTATCGGCAAGCACCCGCATATCTTCAGTCTGACGGCAGGATGGGAGCCATACAATGAGTGGAAAGGCCTAGTTGCGGGGCGGGATACCCCTTAGCGCACAAGCTTTCAGCGATCAGCTCCGGTGTGGCTGAAAGCTGACCGCCGATGGCTGACAGCTTTGACCGGAGGTCAGCGCGGCCGGGGGAGGCCCCATTGGAAATTGGCGTGGACGATGTGTTGCCGCGCATCCACGGTAGCGGATGCCATGGGGCCGGGCGCCAGCGGCGTGCCGAATCGCAGGTCGAAGACCTCCACCAGCTTTCCGCCGTCCATGTCGGGCGCGGGCGAGATGCGCCAGAATGGAATCTCGGCGAAGGCCAGGAACTGGCGGAAGATTTCCGACTGCCGTGCCGTATCGAGGGCCGGATCGGGCTCCGGCTTGATGAAAACGGCGGCGCGGGAGGGATCGAATTCCGAAGCCAGGTTGAGGTCGGCAACCGCATCGAAATCGGCCGTTTCGACGACGCCGCGCCAGCGGAAGGGATTGGCCGCATCGGGGATTGCGGAAGTCCGTAGCGGCGAGGACTGCCGATAGAGGCGCGAGTCCAGCGTGGCCGCGGCGCGGGCGTGGGAGGTCGCACGCCCACCCTCGTAAAGCAGCAGAAAGGCCAGTGCCGTCCATGCCGCGGCGCGGCCATGCCGCCGGTTCAGGGGCGCTCCGGAAGCGATCTCCGAACCCACCAGCCGTGCCAGAAAAGGTCCCAGCAGGCAGATCCCGAGCCCCGCCCAGATCCACAGATCGATCACGTTGGTCCAATCCAGGCGCAGCCAGCGAGGCGAGAACGGCAGCAGGAGGCGGATGCCGTAACTGTTGGTCCAATCCAGCAGCAGGTGCGATGCCACGGCGATCATACTGGCGCACCACGCCCCCAGCCAGTTCACCGGCTTGCGGCCGATCAGCCGCACTACCAGCACGGGCAGCAGCGCCATCGCCGGCATTGCCACCAGCGAGTGGGTCAGGTGCCGGTGATAGTGCAGGTAATTGAGGGAACCGCCCGCCGCGGTCACGATATCGATGTCGGGCGCGTTGGCGGCCAACATCAGAATGGCGGCTGCGCACGGAGTCCAGCGGTTCAGGCCGGCACGGCTCAGAAGTAATCCCGTGGCCGTGTGTGTGAGCGGGTCCATTGGAGGAAAGCTCTATTGTAATTCGGAATGGACAGGCCCCTGTCGCCGACGCGGGTCTGCGACAGGGGCGCGCGGTGGACGCTCGAACTGCGGTGGACAGATGACTGGGGACAGGACTGCGTAAGGACAGGTGGTACGGGGAAAGACCTGTGCTCGCCGGAAAATGCGAGCTAGGCGGACAAGGGTAGTTCCAGTGGTTCCTCCTCCCAGCCCCCCGGTTGGGCCTTGTTGACAACTCCGGCGAAATACTCGTTGACGGGATAGAGGGGGTACGGCTCTAGGTCGGCGAATCTCCGGCCCAGCAGCTGTTCGATCCGGTATACTTCATGAAAAAAAGTCCCGCGATCGATCTTCAATTGCCGGCAGCATAAGCGCCAGTCGGCGCCCAGCAAGAAATGATACCGGAAAAGCGTGTATTCCGGTTCTGTCAAAACACGACGACTTACCAGACAAAAATCGGCCGCGTATTCTTCCTTTTTTCGAGAATAAGAACGGCGGCCATTCCGCCCTCCCAGATGGTCCCAGGAAACCGTACTGGTGTGCGCGCCCAGCTCCACGCACTCGCGAAAGCGGTTGTAACAAGTTCGAAAAATACCCCGAAAGACGCAGTAACAAGGAACTTCTTTGTCGCGGCGGACAAGGCGCGTGCCAGCTCCCTGGCAATAGACGCAGGTGGCACGCGCCAGACCAATTGCATTGGAACGACTCCAATCCATAAATTGAATCCATTTCCTTTCCCGGGGATGGCCTGTGCTGCAAGGCCTCCTCTATTTCTGGTATTTAATCTAACATTTATTAGAATTCAGTCAATTAAATCGGATAAATTATTCTTATTATTTTTAATTTTCGCGCGAATCATGCTGCATAAACTTCCTCCGAATAAAGACTTACCGCCCATTTGACGAATCCGAAACGTTTGCTATAGTGAACATAGTTGATTAAAAAATAAGGAGCAATCTTATTACCTATTTCAAATCGAAATATATCGCGAGGGCCCGATGCTAGGTCTGGTGGAACTGCGTGGCCACCTGGTCCAACGGCTCAGGGACATGGTTCGTAATGGTGAGCTGACCGAACGGGCCCTGGCGCGCACCACGGGAGTGTCGCAACCGCATATCCACAACGTTTTGAAGGGTAAGCGAGCGCTGTCGGTGGAAATGGCCGACGTGATTCTGAACGCCCTCAATCTGGACGTTCACGATCTTCTCAAGCAATCCGCTCTGGGCCAGAACAACCAGGCGACCGCCGGCAAGTAGTGTCCAGTGCGCTTCAGGAGTCCTGTGCCGCCGCCGGAATCCATCTACACTGGTGGTATGGACACCTTCGAGCACGTCTTCGAACAGTTTAAGGTTGCCGGCAAAGACCTTGCCGCCAAGGTGCGCGAGCTGATTCACGAAGGCAATGTACGGCGCATTATCCTCAAGAATGAAAGCGGCCACACCTTGGTGGAAATTCCGGTCACGGTAGCCGCCATCGGCGTGGTGGCTGCGCCGGTGCTCGCCGCCGTGGCCGCGCTCGCGGCGATGATCTCGATGGGAACAATCGTAGTCGAGCGGAGCCAGCCGCCTTCCGGTGGCGCTTCCGGTTCGGACGGGGGCACTTCGCCCGAAGGAGGGCCGCAACCGTCTTGACCGCCTGGTGTCGATCCCTCCAACTGTTGTTATGGTAGGGAGGGAGGAAAATTGGCGCGCTCCGAACGCGTGGCTGAAACCTGGAGCCTGCGGCTTGAGCGGCTCGCCCGCAATATCGAGCTGCTGGCCGAGAAAGACGAGCGCTCGCTCGAGCGGGTGATCGAGATAGGCGCTTTGCGCCGCGCCGCGGCCGCCGAATTGCACGCCATCTGCGGCCAGTTCGTGGAGGCGCTCAACGGTTTGCTGGCGCGTTCCACCGTGGAATTGGACCCGCCGCAGTTTCACCCCGAGGCCTTTCAGGAAGACGGGGCCAACCTGGTGCAGATCAACGTGCGCGGGCGCATTCTTCAAGTGGAATTCCACGCCACCCCGGATCTCCTTTCCACCGAAGAGTTCCGCGTGCCCTACACTCTCGAAGGCTTTGTCCGCGCCTTCAACCAGGAATTGCTCGACAAGAACCTGATCGAGCAACAGCTTCTCTTTTATACCGTGGAGCCGGACCGCCGCATGTGGCGCTACTTCGATGCCCGCACCTACCACACTGGCCCGTTCGACCGGGGATACCTGCTGTCTTTGATGGAACGCATCGTCAACTGAACCGGATGGCCTCTGCTGGCGGCTCGGCATCCCGGGAATAAGAAAATCGAATCCGGCGTATCCAAAATTCCGTTTGGTTCGGTTGCGGAGCTGCGCGAAAATGTGTGGTTGCCATGTTTGCAAGACGGAGGGTGCCACGGATGCACCGAATTGTACGAACGCTTCTTTTCCTGCCGTGCCCGGCGATGCTGCTGATGGGGCAAACGCCGCCCGACGTTTCCGCCCGGCTGACGGCGGTGGAAGCGGCGGCCAAAGCGGCGCAAAGCGCCGGCGATAATGCCTGGATGCTGGTAAGCGCGGCCCTGGTGCTGCTGATGACGGGTCCTGGCCTGGCGCTCTTTTACGGCGGGTTGGTGCGCCGCAAGAACGTTCTGGGCACCATGATGCAGAGTTTCGTGCTGATGGCGCTGGTGACCGTGATCTGGGCCGTGGTGGGATACAGCCTGGCGTTCGGCGGATCCGGACCGTACCTGGGCGACTTGCGGTTCGCCTTCCTGCGCGGCGTGGGCAGCGCGCCCAACGCAGACTACGCGGCCACCATTCCGCAGTCCACCTTTATGGTTTACCAGTTGATGTTCGCCATCATCACGCCGGCATTGATCTCGGGGGCGTTCGCCGAGCGCATGAAGTTCAGCGCCATGATCGTGTTCACCACCCTGTGGAGCCTGCTGGTTTATTTTCCGATGGCGCACATGGTATGGGGCAAAGGCGGGCTGCTGAACGCCTTTGGCGGCGGCCTGTTTCCCTGCTTCGATTTTGCCGGCGGGACGGTGGTGCACATTACCTCCGGCGTGTCGGCGCTGGTTTGCGCGCTTTATCTGGGCAAGCGCGTCGGCTATCCGGAGGTGGCGATGAAGCCGCACAGCATGGTGCTGAGTTTTATCGGCGCGTGCCTGTTGTGGGTGGGCTGGTTCGGGTTCAACGCGGGTTCCGCGCTGGCGGCCTCGCCGCTCGCGACCAGCGCTTTTGTGGCTACGCATTTTGCGGCGGCGGCGGCCACTCTGGGTTGGATAGCGGCGGAATGGATTCACGACGGCAGACCGAGCGTGCTGGGCGGTATTTCCGGGGCGGTAGCGGGTTTGGTGGCGATCACCCCGGCGTCCGGCTTCGTCCAGCCGTTTCCAGCCCTGCTGATCGGATTGTGCGCCGGTGTAGTCTGCTACCTGATGGTGACGAAAGTCAAGGCCCGGTTCGGCTATGACGATTCGCTGGACGCCTTCGGCGTACACGGCTGCGGCGGCACTCTGGGCGCGCTGTTGACCGGCGTCTTCGCCACCAGCCTCATCAACGGCGGACTGAAGGACGCCGCCGGAAATCCGCTGCCGCTGGGGCTGGTGGATGGCCGCGCCGGACAGGTGTGGAACCAGGCCATTGGCTGCGCCATTGCCTGGTCTCTGGGGATCGTGGGTACGCTGATTATTTTGAAGATCACGGACCTACTGATCGGCGTGCGCGTGACCCCCGAACAGGAAGAAACCGGCTTGGACCTCAGCATGCACGGCGAAGAAGGATATACCTTCGAAGCGTAGCCGGCGTCCGAGCCGAACGTCCCCTACCGGCGTTCCCGGGTGGGGCATGCTTTATTAGCTTGCCCACCAGCCCGAAGGGCCAAACCCGTGGGGCAGGCGCTTGCGCCTGCCCACGCCGAAGTCCACGCCACCCAATATATGGCGCCTGACTCATACCGCACCGCACCCAACAGGCGCTATGCTGCCTCCGATTTCTCGCAGTGGGGTCCGCCGCTGAACCGTGGCAAAAGGCTACCAACGATAGGGACGACACGAACATGGCAACTCTCGACTGGTCGCAATGCCCCCGTAGAAAGCATCCCTGGCAATCGAGAAAGTCGCCACCCCGCCCACATTCGAAAAGCAAAAGCCGGCCGGCATGGCCGACTTGTTCGCTGCCATGGCCGAAGCCGACCGCATGCACTTCTCTCAGCAGCCCGCCGATGCACAAAATTGCACAACCATGCACAACAACGCCCAACCCGAACCCAAAACCGGCCGTAGCAACATGTGCCCATGCGGCAGCGGCAGGAAATACAAACACTGCTGCCTCAACAAGTCCTCAGCGGCGCCGCCTGACGCGTGAGCGATCGTGGCGCACGCACTCGTGCGTGCCGCGTCGAGACTCATCTCGACGCCTGCGCTCGACCAGAGAGAGTCCCGCGGATCCGTTGCCATGAAATGCGGACTGTGCCCCCACTTTGCTATGTTGCTCTTTCATGGCTAAAATTCGGCGGGCTCTGATCAGCGTTACGGACAAGACGGGTGTGACTTCCCTGGCGGGGCGGCTGGCGGAAATGGGGATCGAGATCGTCTCCACCGGCGGCACGGCGCGCGCGCTGCGGGAAGCCGGACTGGCGGTGTGCGACGTGGCCGAGGTGACTGGCTTTCCCGAAATGCTGGACGGGCGGGTAAAGACGCTCCACCCGAAGATTGCAGGCGGCATTCTGGCCATGCGCGATCGCGCGGAGCACCGCCGGTCGCTGGCCGAGCACGGGATTCCGGAGATCGACCTGGTGGTGGTGAATCTCTATCGGTTCGAGGAAGCCGCGGCGAAGGCGGGGATAGCGCGCCAGGAGCTGATCGAAAACATCGACATCGGTGGACCGACCCTGATTCGCGCCGCGGCCAAGAATTACCAGGACGTGGCGGTGGTGGTTTCGCCGGCTGACTACGAACCGGTATTGGAAGAGTTGCGGGCTTCGGGCGAGCTTTCGGCGGCCACCCACTGGCGGCTGGCGAAAAAGGCTTTTCGCGCCACGGCGGACTACGATGCGGCCATCAGCGCGCGCCTGGAACGCGAAGACGCCCCCGAGGATTCGCTGCCGCCGGAGTTGAACCTGCGCGCGCCCAAGGCCATGGACCTGCGCTACGGCGAGAATCCGCACCAGAAGGCCGCGCTGTACCGGGCGCGCGGGTCGGGAATCGCGGGCGCGGAGCAACTTCACGGCAAGGAGCTGTCGTACAACAACCTGGTGGATCTGGATGCGTGCTGGCAACTGGCGCTGGAATTCGCCGGGCCCGCGGCGGCAATTATCAAGCACACCAATCCGTGCGGCTGCGCCGAGCAGGCTACCCTGGCGGAGGCCTATGCCAAGGCTCTCGAATGCGACCCGGTGTCGGCGTATGGGGGCGTGATCGGATTCAATCGCCCGGTAGATGACGCCACGGCGCGGGAACTGGCCAAGCTCTTCGTGGAAGCGGTGGCGGCGCCGGATTACTCCGCCGAGGCTCTGGCCATTCTCAAGGCCAAGAAGAATCTGCGCCTGATGCGGGTCGCCCCGGGTCTGGACCGTGTGGTGGTGAAATCCATCTCCGGCGGGTACCTGGCGCAGACCGCCGACGACGCCAAACTCGAACGCGCCCGGATCGTGGTGAAGACCCGCCGCGCCCCCAGCGAGGAGGAATGGCGCGGGCTCGAGTTCGCCTGGGGGGTGGCCAAGCACGTGAAATCGAACGCGATCGTGTATGCGCGCGGCGGGCAGACTGTAGCGGTGGGGGCGGGCCAGACGAGCCGGGTGGACGCGGTGAAGTTGGGCGCGATGAAAGCCGTGCTGCCGCTGGCGGGCACGGTAGTTGCGTCCGACGCGTTTTTTCCCTTTGCGGACGGCCTGGAAGAAGCCGTGCGAAATGGCGCGACTGCGTTCATCCAACCGGGAGGGTCGGTGCGCGATGCCGAGGTGATTGCGGCAGCGGACCGTCTCGGCGCGGCGATGGTGTTTACCGGCGTGCGGCACTTCCGGCACTAGGGAACTCGGAAGTCGGAAGCTGCAAAGAAACACGGCCACGGATGAACACGGATGAACACGGAAAGATGTCAAAGGGCTTATCCGTGTTCATCCGTGGCTCGAATCTGAGATTCTTCCCATCGGATGACTCGCAACGCGATTGATGCGACACTGGAGTCTTTCCGGGAGCCCATGCCGTCCGCCACCCAGGATCAACGTCCGCAGACCGTCGTTCTGGCCGACGATCACGAAATCGTTCGCGAGGGATTTGCCCTGATTCTTTCGGCCGCCGGCCTGCGCGTGCTCGCGCAGTGTCCGGACGGCGTCTCGGCGCTGGAAATGATTGAACGGCATCGGCCGGATTTCGCCGTTCTCGATCTGGAAATGCCGGCCATGAACGGTATCGAGGTGATCGCCGAGCTCCGGCGGCGGCGGGTGACATCCAAGCTCATGGTTCTTTCCATCAGCCGCGACTTGGCGCGCGTGATGGATGCGTTGCGCGCCGGCGCCGACGCCTACCTGCTGAAGGACGGCCCGCGCAAACATCTGCTGGATGCCATGGCCTTCGTGAGCGATGGCGGCGTCTACGTATCCCCCCTGCTGGGCGGCGCGGCTATCTTTACCCAGATCCACGTCCAATCGCTCGCCAAGAGCGATCCGCTGATCGCGCTCAGCCCGCGCGAGCGCGAGGTGTTTCGTCACCTGGTGAATGGCGATCGGGCCAAGGAAATCGCCGCCCTGCTCGATCTCAGCCCGAAGACGGTAGATACCTATCGCGCCAGCATGATGCGCAAGCTGCGGGTTGGCGATCTGGTGAGCCTGGTGAAATTCGCCTTTGAAAAAGGCCTCATCGATTCCAGCGGCCGGCGCGAAACCAGGCGGCCCTCGCTGGAGTGAGTTGCCAGCGGTGGCACAGACCTTAGTCTGTGGAAAGATGCAGGCGAAAACGCCTGCTCCACGATCCCGTAGAAGTAGAATACGGGTGAGATGGTACGTTTCGCGGCGAAAGGCGTGGTGCGAAACGGGTTTGCCGCGATGGCCCTGGGGTTCGCCGTCTGGGCCGCGGCTCAGCCGGCCACGGTGGCGGACGTCGTGGCCTTGGTGAAGACCGGCGCCGCGCGCAAGCAGGCGGATGGCTCCCTTGCGCGGGCGTTGGCGAAGCTGGAACTGGCCGACCGGTTGGAAAACCGCGTGGTGGAGGAACTGGAAAGCCTCGGAGCGGGTCCGAAAACGGTCCAGGCGCTGATCAACCTGCGCGACCGGTCCGCCCGGATGCCGCCGCCCAATCCGCAGCCCGCATTCGATTCGCCCCCGGCGCCCAGCGCCGCCGCGCAGAGGGAAGCGGTCGACTTGGCCGCGCGCGCCGCGTTTCAATATCTTGCCAGCCTGCCCGATTTCATTTGCGAGGAAGAGGTCAACCGCTTCGAGGATTGGGGAAACACGGGCCGATGGCGCGAGAAAGACCTGCTCGAGATCAAGCTGACGTATTTCGATCGCCTGGAGAACTACCATCTTTTCGCGGTGGATCGCCGCCCGGCACGGGTAGATCTCGACGCTATGGGCGGAGCGCACTCGGAGGGGGAATTCGGCAGCATTTTGACCGAGATCTTCCGCGACGGCTCGCACGCCCGTTTCACGTGGGACCACTGGACCACCCTGCGCAAACACCCGGCGCACGTGTTTCGCTACCGGGTCTTACGCGAGAATTCGATGTACAAGATCACATACGGACTTTCGCCGCGGGCGCTGGATGCCGATTCCACCACGGTCGGCGAGCACGGCAACCTTTACGTGGATCGCGATAGCGGCCAGATCCTGCGCGTGGAGCAGATCGCCGACAGCATTCCGGAGGATTTCCCGGTGACCGGCGCTTCCACCGTCCTGGACTACGATTTCATCTCCGTGGGAGGGCGGCAATTTCTTCTGCCACTCCACGCCGAGGTGCGCCTGGCCACTCGCGGCGTCTCGATCCGCAATGAAGTGAAGTTCCAGGGATACCGCAAGTTCAACGGCGAATCCAGCATTACCTTCGATACCCCCGGCAAACTCTGAAATTGTTGTGGAGCAGGCCAATCGCTTACTCCACAAGCCGCGAACAAAAAGCGAATTCCCTAACCGTTCGGCGCCCTGTCGCTTTTTTGACTAAATTCTTGTTATACTGAGACTTAACCCAGTTTAGAGGAAACCACTTGGCAGATCAGCAAGAACCACCGCAAGCGCCGCCTCCGGGCGGCCAGCCCCCTCTTCCCGGCACCGGCGGCAGCGGGGATAGCCGCAACCTCGTTCCCATCAATATTGAAGACGAAATGAAGCGGTCGTACCTCGATTACGCCATGAGCGTGATCGTAGGCCGCGCTCTGCCCGACATCCGCGATGGCCTCAAGCCGGTGCACCGCCGGATTCTGTATTCCATGCACCAGATGGGGCTATTTCCCAATCGCCCCAACAAGAAATGCGCCGCCATCGTGGGCGACGTCATCGGTAAATACCATCCCCACGGCGACACCGCCATCTACGACGCCCTGGTGCGCATGGCGCAGGATTTTTCCATGCGCTACCAACTGGTGCATCCGCAAGGCAACTTCGGCAATGTGGACGGCGATCCACCGGCCGCTTACCGGTATACCGAAGCGCGCCTGACCCGCCTGTCGATGGCGCTGCTGGAGGACATCGACAAGGAAACCGTCGATTTCAAGCCCAACTACGACGGCAGCACCGAAGAGCCCGAAGTCCTGCCCACGCGCTTTCCGAACCTGCTGGTGAACGGATCGGCGGGCATTGCGGTGGGCATGGCGACCAATATCGCGCCGCACAACCTGTCGGAGATCATCGATGCCACCATCCACCTGGTGCAACATCCCAACGCGCCACTCTCGCAGATTATCGAGATGGTTCCGGGGCCGGATTTCCCCACGGGCGGCTACATTCTCGGCCGCCAGGGCATTATCGACGCCTATTCCAGGGGACGCGGCCAACTGAAGCTCCGCGCCCGCGCCGCCATCGAACACATGGGCAAAGGGGACCGCGAGCAGATCGTGGTCACCGAGATCCCTTACCAGGTGAACAAATCGCGCCTCATCAAAGAAGCCTCGGATGCGGTCAACGAGAAAAGGATCGAAGGCATTTCCGACATTCGCGACGAAAGCGACCGCGACGGCATGCGCATCGTGTTCGAGCTGAAGCGTGGCGAGCAGGCTGAAGTCGTGCTCAACAACCTGTATAAACACACCCAGCTTCAGACCGGCTTCGGCATCATCATGCTGTCGATCGTCAACGGGCAGCCCCGCGAGTTCGGCTTGATCGACATGATCAAGTACTTCATCGAGCACCGCGTGGAAGTGGTGCGCCGCCGCACCGAATTCGAGCTGCGCAAAGCCCGCGACCGCGAACATATTTTGCTGGGCTTCCAGAAGGCTCTCGACAATATCGATGAAGTCATCCGCCTGATCCGCGCCTCCAGGGGCCCGCGTGAAGCCCGCGACGCCATCGTGACGGCTTTCGAGTTCAGCGAAAAACAGGCCCAGGCGATCATCGAGCTGCAATTGCAGCGGCTGACCGGCATGGAACGCCAGAAGATTCTGGACGAACTGGCCGAGCTCCAGCGCCGCATCGCCGAATACCTGGAGATTCTGGCTTCCGACCGCGTCCTGCGCGAGCTGATCGTCAAGGAGCTGAAGGAAATCCAGAAGGACTTCGGCGACAAGCGCCGCACCGAAATCATCGAGGACGCCGGCGAGATCCGCCTGGAAGACCTGGTGGCGGTCGAAGACGTCGCCATCACCGTCACCCGCGGCGGATATCTCAAGCGGACCTCGGTCGATACCTACCGGAGGCAGACGCGCGGCGGCAAGGGCCGCATCGGCATGAGCACGCGCGCCGAAGATTTTGTCGAGTACCTGATTGTGGCCTCCACGCACGCTTTTCTGTTGATCTTCACTAACCGCGGGCGGGTGTACTGGCTGAAAGCCTACGAGATTCCCGACGCGGCCACGGTGGGCAAGGGCAAGCACATCTCCAACCTCATCAACCTACAGCCCGATGAAACCGTGAAGGCGTTTCTGTCGGTGAAGGACTTCGTGCCCGACCGCTATATCGTGATGGTGACGCGAGCCGGGGTGATCAAGAAAAGTGGCCTGACGGAGTTCGACAATCCCATGGCGCGCGGCATCATCGCGGTGTCGCTCGACGAGGGCGACGAGCTGATCTCGGCCAAGATCACCAACGGCAGGAATTTCGTCTTTCTAGGCTCGCACCAGGGGCAGGCCATCCGTTTCAAGGAAGACGATGTGCGCGGCATGGGCCGCCAGGCGCGCGGGGTCCGCGGCATGGACCTGGCGCTGGGCGATTATCTGATCGGCATGGAGGTGGTGGAAGAGGAGGGCCTGATTCTCTCCATCGCCGAGAACGGCTTCGGCAAGCGCACCAAACTCACCAACTACCGCCTCACCGGGCGCGGCGGCAAGGGCGTGATCAACATGAAGACGACCGGCAAGACCGGGCCGGTAGTGGCAATCCTTTTGGTGAGGGAAGATTCGGACCTGATGATCGTCAGCCAGAGCGGCAAGATCATCCGCATCGAAGCCTCCACCATTCGCCAGGCCGGCCGCTCCACCCAGGGCGTGAAGCTGGTCAGCCTGGAGGACGGCGACAAGGTAGCGGCGGCTTCGTCCATTCCCGACGCCGAGAACGTGGACGGCAACGGGCAGGAGACCCTGCCGATCCAGTAAACTATGAGTATGGAGCCAGTCGAGGAAAAACAGCAGCGTTTGTTTTCGGTCCTGCAGCCCATGGGCCGGGTACTGGTGGCTTTTTCGGGCGGTACCGATTCGGCCTACCTTGCCTGGGCCGCGCACCAGGTGCTGGGCGCCGGGGCCCTGGCCATGACCGCCGATTCGGCCTCCTTGCCGGAATCGCATAAGCGCGATGCGGAAGCCTTTGTCGAGCGCTTCGGCATCGTGCACGAATATATTCACACCCGCGAGTTCGAGAACGCGGACTACCTGCGCAACGACGCCGACCGCTGCTTCCACTGCAAAGACGAGCTGTTTACCCGCATGGCCGAGGTGGGCCGGGAGCGCGGCTTCGAGCACATCCTCTACGGCGTGAACCAGGACGACCTGGGCGACTACCGCCCGGGGCAAGCCGCCGCGAGCCGGCACCGCGTATCGGCGCCGCTGGTGGACGCCGGCTTGACTAAGAGCGAGATCCGCGAGCTGTCGCGCCGCGCCGGCCTGCCCACCTGGGACCGCCCCGCGTCGGCCTGCTTGAGCTCGCGCATTCCTTACGGGACGCCCGTCACCATCCACAACGTCAAGACGGTCGAAACCGGCGAGGAGGAGTTGAAAGCTTTGGGATTCCGCCAGTTCCGCGTGCGCTTCCATGGCGACGTGGTGCGGGTGGAAATCGCCCGCGAGGAATTACCGCGCGCTCTGACCATGGAAATGGCCGCGCGCTTCACCCTGATTTTCAGGGGATTGGGCTTCCGCTACGTCACCCTGGATCTGGAAGGCTACCGGCAGGGGTCTCTCAACGAAGTATTGCCGGCGGCGCAATCGGCTGCGCGCCGTTAAAGGCCAAAGCTGATCGCCGGAACCGTTGCCAACCGCTAGGCCGCCGGCGCCAGCGAGCGGTATACTCAATCCAAGCCGGGCGGTCAACCGCGATCCTCGATCGCCACGCCGCCCGCTGAAAGGGCATTGCTACCATGCGGAACCGTATGTTCGTTCCCGGCGCCATCGTGCTTCTTGCGCTTCTGACCGTTGCCAGCGCCGCTGACCTGAACGGCAAGTGGAAGGGGGACATGAAAACGCCCGACAACGGAAACCTGGAAATCAACTTCAATTTCCAGGTGAGCGGCGAGAAGCTGACCGGCACCGTTGCCAATACCTATGGCGAAGAGCAGATCACCGACGGTTCGGTGAAGGGGGACATCATTTCGTTCATCGTCATGGCCGGTGGCGGCGAATTCAAAATCACCTACAAGGGCAAGGTTGTGGGCGAGGAACTGAAGTTCAACGTGACCATCGGCGACATGGGCGAAGGCGAGCTCACCGCCAAACGCGTCAAGTGAGGGCAATGATTTTGAACGAATCGCCAATTTGAGCGTTCAAAAACGCAATCCGATTGAAAGCATAGTCGGTCGACCATTCCGAGGCTAGCGCTCAGCGCTACTTCGCGATCGTCCATCTCACTCCGCTGACAAAATTCAGCCGCGGAGCGGGATAGCCGAACGCGTCTTCATAGTGCCGGTCGAGCGCATTGCGCAGATTGCCATAAGCCGTCAGGCCATGACCCAGCCGGATGTTCAGGCTGATTCCCAGGTTGACGTACCCGGGGTTGCGGTAGAGGCCCGCGGTCGCCCCATAAGTCGGCTCCACGTCCAGGTCCGAGCCGCGAAAGTAACCGGTGACATGGCCCGAGACTCGCCCGCGCGTGACCGACGCCGTCCCGGCACCGGAATCCGCCGGCCGCCGCAGCAGTTCCTGCCCCACCGCGAAGGGAACCGGCGCCAGGTCGCTGGTTCCGTTCAACGCCAGAATCTCCGTGGCCAGATGGGTATAGGAGCCGGTGACGAACAGCCATCGCGCCGGGCGGTATTGCGCCCTCATCTCCGCCCCCTGCGCTTTTGAATTGGCGATGTTGTCCGACTCGTAATGGCTCAGCACCGAAAGCGATCCGCCCAGGATCACGATCAGGTCGTAGTAACGGTTATAAAAATAGGTGCCGTCGACTACCAGCTTGTCGCCGGCAAACTTCTGCTCGATACCGGCTTCGAAGCTGCGCGTCCGTTCGGGCTTCAGCGCGGGGTTGTCGGTGAATGCCAGGTCGAATATGGCGGGCGGACGCAGGCCGGTACCGAAGGACGCGTGCAGGCGCGCCCCGCCGTGCACGTAAGCGGCGGAAACTTTGGGGTCGGCCGCGTTCACGGTCTGCGCCGGAAAGAACGGCCGCGAATAGCCGTCGGTCGGGATGGCGCCGGTGCGAACGAATTCGCCGCGCACGCCGGCATCGAGGAAAAAGTGGCCGCCAAGCTGGAAGCGGTTCTCCCAATATACGGCGGTGTCGTTGCGGCGTACGGGAAACGTATCGAAAGCGGCGTCGGTCACATACGTGTTGCGGACTTCCTCCAGAGTCTCGCTGGCCCCTACCGCCATGGTGTAGCGGCGCGTGACGCTGATAATGGTGCGTTCCTCGCCCTGACCCCGCAGGTCTTTGTTGAACGAGAATCCGTAAGGGCTGGTGTAGCCGTTGTTATTCAGGAAGAAGGTGGCGAATACGTCTTCGCGCACCCGGTCGCTGGCCTCGATTTCGTAGTGCGCCAGGTAATCGCCGAAGTTATTGCGCGACCGGCTGATCAGGTCGTAGCCGGTATAATCGCCCAGCGGATCGGAACCGTACGGGCCGGGCTCGCCCACGTCGTTGGAATCGAAATCGGCGTGGACGGTGAAAGTCTGCCGCCCCATGCGCCGCGTCACGTTGAGCAGCGCGTTTTGGTTGTGATAGTCGCTATTGGGGACCGGACCGTTGTCGTCCAGTCGCGAAACCGAAGCGGCCACGCCGAAGCCCAGCGCCTGGCCGCCGCCGGAAATTCCGAAGCGGTGCTCGGCGTAGCTGCCGCCTTCGGCCACCACGTCCAGATTGGCGGAGGCATTGGGATCGCGGGTCACGAAGTTCACCACGCTGCTGTTGGCATATTCTCCGTACACGGACGATTCGGCGCCGCTCACGACTTCCACATGGTCGAGTTCCTCGGTGGGAATGTGCGCGAAGTCGAAATTGCCCCCGAAAGCGTTCACCGGTACGCCGTCGATCTCGACCAGGTTGTAATCGGTATCGCCGCCGCGCGCGGACAATTGAGCCAGGGCGCCGGTGTTTCCGGTCTGGCTGAAGACCATGCCGGGAAGCGTGCGCAGCAGATCGAGCGCCAGCGGCTGATCGCTGGTCTCGATTTCGTCGCGAGGAATCAGGCTGACGCTGCCGCCCTGCTGGCTCACGGGCACGTCCAGCGCCGAACCAGCCACGCGCACCGAATCCACCATCGGCGCCAACGCCAGCCTCACCGCCAGCGGCGAGTTAATGGCGCCCGCGATGATTTCGACCGTGCGAAACCCGGCTGCCGTGATCACGACCTTGGCATCCGCCGCCAACCCCGGCGGCGTTTTCAGTTCGAACCATCCGTTGATACCGACCGGCGTTTGTGCCTCCACGCCGACGCGATCGACCACCGAGACCTGAGCCCCTGGAACCGGCAGCCCGGATGGATCGGCCACCGTTCCTGTAATGGTTGCGGCCGGAGAGGCTATAACAAAACCGGCCGAAAAAAGAAGACTGCCGACCAGGCCCGAAACGTAACGCTGCATTCCATGCTCCTCCCGCGAGAGCGGATTTGTTGCGATTTCGCCGGCCGGTCTCCTGACTTGCGCTTCAGCGGTTCGATCTGCCTTCCCATTCCGCGAGGAACAGTGGACTGCTGCGACCGAACCTCCACGCTTACAGTGGCGGGGCCGTGCTGGATTTTCACCAGCTTCCCGTGCACCAGCGAAGATTTCGACTTACGGATCCGAGTGTAACAGATGGACGGAGCCCGAGCCAAGGGTGGGACGGTGCGGCTCATGCCCGGGACCTCGAGTTTCCGGACTTTTCGTTTAGAATTGCACGGCCGTTGGCCGACTCACTCAGAGCCAGGCGACGGCGCCGCTAATTAAGCCCGTAGGGCGCACCCTATTTTTTCTTCCTCGCGAATTTCAAACCGCTCCAATCGGCATCCACCGAGCAGACCTTGAAATCCACCAGACCGTTGGCCAGCCCCGCCGCGCGGACGTCGTTCTGATTGAAGTCCACCTTGTAGCGGCCGCTCCGCTTGGGATGCACAATCCAAAGCGCGCAGCCTTCCGGCAGACGCGCCGACAGGTACCCGGTTTCGCTTTCCAGCTCGCGGCGCGAACGCACGAACCAGAGCGCCAGGCCGGTGCTGCGGGTCAGCCGGGTGGAAAGCTTCGCGCCTTCAGGAAACTCGCCCAACTGCTCTTCGAATTCATCGGGCGCGCCCAGCAGCGATACCTCCAGGCCCTTTTTCAAACCCAGCTTGACCGGCAGAGCCGCACCCGTATAACGTTCCATGTGCGAGGGCGGCTGTACCGGGTTGGCCGGCGCGTGCCGCAGGGCCTCCCGCAGCGATTTGGTCACCCCGTCCCAAGCGCAATAAAAAGCGTCGGGCAGCTCGGCACGGACGCGAGCCGCCTTTCCCGGCTCGCCGCCCGCATAGACCAACGGAATCCGCCGCGTCGCCTTGCTCTGCCGCAGCGCGATTCCCACCTCGCGTCCATGCGATGGCAGCCGGTCCAGATCGATCAGGATTACCGAGGGCGTATGCTGGCGAAAGTGACCGATCAATCCCGAAGGGTTGAGCGGCGTCGAGTCGACCTCGAAACCCGCGCGCTCCAGCGCCGCCGAACGCTCCCGCGCCTGGTCGGCATTCCAGCAAACCAGGCGCACCGAGCCGGGACGCGGAGTCTCGGTCTGCAGCGGAGGCGAAGGTTTGGAAGTGGTCGGACGCATTCGGCGGAAAAAATTGACAGGCCAGAAGTCCTGTCCCACTTTGAAACGTCAATCCATGAGTCGCTCAAGCAGTTCGTGAACCGTGGCCAAGAGCACCGGGTAGGTCGCGCAGATAGCCGCGGCGGCGGCCACGGAAGCGAGCGCCCAAAGCCATTCGAGTCTTGCCGGGCTGGTCCGGTTGCAGGCCGGCAATGGGCCGCGCAGCAGGCGTTCCACGCGGGCCTCCAGATCCTGGGCGTCGCCCATCAGCGAGGCAGCGAGCGGAATGGGAGCGGCCGCGCCTAATCGCGCCACGCGTACCAGCGCGGCGGCCAACGCCACGGATCGCCGCGCGCTGCCGGCCACGGCCCGATCGTCGGCCGCGCGCTCTGCGTATCTTGCCCAACTCCTCTCCAGGCCGCGGCGCCGCACGGCGAAAGGAACCAGGTCCGGCGCCATGGCGATCAGCAGGCGCTTCCAATTGTCGCGGGAAACCGCGTGGGCCCGTTCGTGGCGCAGCGCCGCATCTAATTCCGCGGGTCTGAGCGCGCGCAATACGGCGCGCGTAGCCACCAGCCTGGGCCGCGCCACGCCAACCAGCGCCAGCAAGGGCCGCCGGCTCTCCACAATCTCGATCGGAACCCGGCGGCCCGGGAGCCGCACGGTTTCCCGGCTACGTTCCAAGCTTTGAAACCCCCGCCAGGAGCGCAGCCAGGCGGCCAGGCCCCGCACCGCGGCGCCCGAGGTGAGCGCGATTCCCAGCGTCGCCATGACGAGGCAGACCAAGCTCGCCGATTCGCTAGTCCCCGCCGGCTCCAGCACCAGAAAGCTGGGCACACACAAAACCGCCACCGCGGCCAATGCCAGCGCGCCCGGCCCGAGGCGCAGCGCCAGCACGATTGCGGCGGCGCGGCGCGGATCGCAGCCGTTCCAGCGGCGGCGGAGAATACGCTCCAGAGCGAGCGAGACCGCACCGGCGGCCAGGTTAACGGCAAAGAAACTGGCGGCGGCGATCGACGCCAGCCGCGCCCCATACGGCAAGTTCACGAGTGCCTCCCGCCGGACAGCTCTTTCCGCTTGCGGCGGATCTTTTGTTCCAGCTCGTCCAACAGGGCGGAATCCTGCTCGCCGGCCGCATCCACCAGGCAGGAGATCAACAAATCCCGCGCCGTCTCGGGTCCGCTCAGGTAGCCCGCCAGAAATTCACCGGCCCGCTTCTGTTGCCACTGGGCGTGCGTGTAGCGGGGCGAATACAGAAATGCACGGTCCTGTTTCCGCCGATCGAGCAGACCTTTCTTATACAGGCGGTCGAGCGTGGTCATGACGGTGGTATAAGCCAAAGGACGCCCCAGGCGCGCGCCGACTTCGCGCACATTACCCTCGCCGTGCCGCCACAAGGCTTCCATCACCGTGTTTTCCAAGTGGCCCAATTCTTCGGGCCGGGCTTTGAACCATCGCATCGATTGCTAGCTATAGTATCAAACGCTCGTTCCCTTCCCGGCGCGTCACCCGGTTGCGGTCCAGGTATTCCAGCAGCGGGATGGCGTACTTGCGAGACACCCCGGTCCACTCTTTGAAAGCCGCGACACTGAAGCGCGCCGGGCGCCGCGCCGCCAGCATGCGGCACAGGTCCGCTATCGCCGTGGAATGAAAAATCAGCTCGGCGTCGATGCGGACCAGCCGCTTTTCCTTGATCAGCATTTCGAGCAGCGTGCGTGCCCGCGCCGGCGCCATGCCGCAAGCCGCCAGCACTTCCTTGGCCGCTGGTACGGCCAGCGCGGCGGCGCGGAATGCGCGCTCGATGGTCTCGCGCGCGCGGATCTCGTCGGCGGCCAGCACCGGGGCGCGGCCACCCAGGCGCGCGGTCTCGCCAACCACCTCCACCCCGGCCGCTCCGGCCAGCACGGCGCCGAACACCCAACCCGGGGCATCGCGCCATCCGCCGGCGCGGAGATCGTGGAGGGCGACCCCAGGCAGCATCGGTTGTTCGCGGTGGAAGCGGCGCACCGTCTCCTCCAGCCGTGCGCTTTCCGCCTCGCGCCAGGCCCGGTCCAGATACCAGTCCCTGGCGTCGCCGGCGGTTTCGAGCGAAACCTCCGCCGCCGCCGCTCGAATTTCCCCGGCGGTCAGTCCCGTGGCCGCCACCAGTTGAGAGACCCCCGCGCCGAATGGCGACTCGCGCACCAGCAGCGCCAGGCGCTTGGCCCGATCGGCGCCGGCCAGAACATTCAGGCGTTCCGCGGCACTCTCGCCGCGCCGATACCGGCGGCCGCTCCCGTCCACCACCACGCCGCCTCCGATCGTGACCACGGGCGAAAACCGGCGGATCACGAAACGGTCTCCCGGCAACAACAACGCGGGCTCTCGCAACACCAGCCGCGCGTAGGCCGCGCTACCGGGCTCCAGCCGGGCGGCGCCATCGAGCAGCCGCGCTTCGGCCTCGATCTCCGCCGTGCCGGCGTGAAAGTGCACCGGCGCCCGATGCTTCAGCGCGGCCGCGCCAGCCAGGAGCTGCAGCCGGCAATCCACCTGGCGCACCGCCTGGAACCGGCCGGGTTCGGAAAGCACCACGCCGCGGCGCAACTGGGCCGCTTCCACGTTGGCCAGGTTCAATGCGCTCCGCTGCCCCGCCACGGCGCGCCCGGTCTTCGACCCGTGAACCTCCACGCCGCGCACGCGCAGGCGCAGCCCCAGCGGATAAGCCTCCACTTCGTCGCCCGCGCCGATGGATCCGGAAACCAGCGTGCCGGTAACCACGGTTCCGAATCCGCGCACCGCAAAAACGCGGTCGATCGGCAAACGAAAGTGTCCATCGGCGTTGCGCGGCGGCACCTGGCCCGCAACCTCGGCCAGCGCGCGGCGCAGCTCGTCCAGTCCCGCGCCGGTCACGGCGCTTACCGGCACAATCGGCGCAGTTTCCAGGAATGACCCCGCCACCAGCCGCCCAACCTCCTGGCGGGAAACTTCCAGCAGCTCCGCCGGAGCCAGATCCGCCTTGGTGAGCGCCACTACGCCGCGCGGGATACCAAGCAGGCGGCAGATATCGAAATGCTCGCGCGTCTGCGGCTGGATCGATTCCGCCGCCGAGACCACCAGCAGGACCAGGTCGATGCCGCCCACCCCGGCCAGCATGTTCTTGACGAAGCGCTCATGCCCCGGAACGTCCACCAGGCCGATCCGGATGGCCGGCGGCAGATCGAGATGAGCGAATCCCAAATCGATGGAGATGCCGCGGCGCTTCTCTTCTTCCAGACGGTCGGTATCGATTCCGGTGAGCGCGCGGACCAGAACCGTCTTGCCATGATCGATGTGCCCGGCGGTGCCGGCGACGACGAATTTCATGCGCTCCGAGTCCCATTCTCGCATTGCGAGCGGTACATTAGAATAAGAAATGGTGATAGGTTCGGTCCTCCTGCTGGCTCTGGTAGCCGGCTCCTGGATTTATTGCGTGCTGACGGTTGTTTCGGCGTGGCGCTATCGCAGGGTGGTTCCCCCCGCGCTTCGTAACGTCCCGCCTATCAGTGTGCTCAAACCGCTGGCAGGCATCGACGACGGGCTGGAAGAGAATCTGGCCAGCTTTTTCGAACAGGACTATGCGGAGTTTGAGATCCTGTTTGCCGTGCGTAGCGGGCAAGACCCGGCCGTGCCGCTGGTGGAAAAGCTGAGGGCCCGTTACCCGGCGGTGGCTTCGCGGCTGCTGGTGACCGGCGAGCCGCCCTACGCCAACGCCAAAGTCTACAGCCTGGACCGGATGCTGGCCGCGGCCCGTTACGGCCTGATCGTGATGGCGGATAGCGACGTCCGCTTCGCGCCGGGGACGCTCGCTGGAATCGCCGCCGAATTCCAGGATCGAACGCTGGGATTAGCCACCTGCCCGTATCGCGCCGTGCCGGGACTCGGTTTCTGGTCGCGCCTGGAGGCCCTCGGGTTGAATACGGATTTCCTGGGCGGCGTGCTGGTGGCGCGCTGCCTTGACGGCATGAAGTTCGCCATTGGCCCCACCATTGCCGCGCGCCGCACTACGCTCGCCGCCATCGGCGGGTTCAACGCCGTCAAGGATTACCTGGCCGAAGATTTCGTGATGGGCAAACTGGCCGCCGAACACGGTTTCGGCGTGCTGCTCTCCTCCCGCGTGATCGAGCATCGCATCGGTTCCCAGCCGTTTCTCAAGAATCTGAAACATCGCCTGCGTTGGACCCGCAGCACGCGGCGCTCCCGTCCACGGGGATACATCGGCCAGGTGTTCACCCACCCGATTCCGCTGGCGTTGTTGCTGTTGGCCGTGCAGCCGTCCTGGTGGCCGCTGGCGGCTGTCACCTGCCTGGCGCGGGCCGCTGCCATCTGGGCCACTGGTATTCTGGTTCTGCGCGACCCTCTGACCCGGCGCTGGTGGTGGCTCGCGCCGGTCGGGGACATCGCCAGTTTCCTGGTCTGGCTGGCGGGTTTCTACGGCAAAACCATCCTGTGGCGCGGCCGCAAATATTATCTGCTGCCGGACGGGCGCTTCGAGTTGATGCAGGAAGGGCAACAGGCTGAAGTCGCACAGACTGAACCTGGCATGCTGCCAATCAGAGGTGGCACAGGCTTTAGCCTGTGAAAACTTTGCCAACACAGACTGATGAAGTCTGTGCTGCCTAGCTCGCTACCGGCTCGACCACGGCCGACATCGAGCCCTTCGAGCGAGCCAGACGCCAGTCCGGGCCGTAGGCGTGGATCTGGTCGCGGGCGAATTCGGCTTCGCCCAGTTCGCAGACCATCAATACGGTGCGTCCGGTCCGGTCGACTTCCTCGGTATGCCGCCACGCCTGGTCCAAGGAAAAAATGAACAGCCGCTGCAGCATCTCAATCACGTAATCGTAGGTGTGGTCGTTGTCATCCAGCAAGACGACTTGGTAGAGCGGGACAATTCGGTCCTGCTCGGAAACGTCCGCTTCCGGAAACGCCGCGGGTTTTGTCATGACCTCGGTTACCGTCCAGTATCCGTCAATTCGCGTCACAATGGAAAGCAAACGAAAACCTCATGCGCCGTTCCGTCTACCTCGACTGCCAGGCCACCACGCCGGTCGATCCGCGCGTGCTGGACGCCATGCTGCCGTATTTCGGCGAGCGATTCGGCAATGCCGCCAGCCGCGGCCATCGATTCGGGTGGGAAGCGGAAAAGGCCGTGGACCGGGCGCGGCGGCAGGTGGCCGCGCTCGCCGGCGCCGATCCTCGCGAGATCGTCTTCACTAGTGGCGCCACCGAATCCAATAATCTTGCCCTGAAGGGAGCGGCCGAAGCCTATCGGAACCGCGGCGGCCATCTGGTGACAGTCACGACCGAACACCGCGCCGTGCTCGACCCGCTGCGCCATCTGGAACGGATGGGATGGCGCGTGACCGTACTCGACCCCGGCCGGGACGGCTTGCTCGATCCGGACTGCTTGGCGGCGGCCATCGAGCCCTCGACCGTGCTGGCGAGCGTGATGCATGCCAATAACGAAATCGGCGTGGTCGAGCCGATCGCCGCCATTGGCGCGCTGTGCCGCGCTCGCGGCGTGCTGTATCATTGCGACGCCGCGCAATCCTTCGGCAAGATTCCGTTCGACGTGGACGCCGCCGCGGTGGACCTGGCGTCGCTTACCGCCCACAAGATTTGCGGACCCAAGGGAGTGGGCGCCCTGTACGTGCGGCGGCGCGAAAGGCGCGTCGAGTTGGCGGCCCAAATGGATGGCGGCGGGCACGAATCCGGCATGCGCTCCGGTACGCTCAACGTGGCTGGGATCGTCGGGTTCGGAGCGGCCTGTGCCATTGCCGCCCAGGAAATGGAGGAGGAGTCCAGCCGCGTGGCGCGCCTGCGCGACCGGCTGCTGGCGCGGCTTTCCGAATCGATCGAGGGCATCGCCGTGAACGGCTCGCTCGAATCGCGCCTGCCAGGCAATCTGAATGTGCGTTTTGCCGGGATCGACGCCTCCACACTCGTGACTGCGTTGCCGGACGTGGCCGTCTCCACCGGTTCGGCCTGCTCTTCCGCCGCGCCCGAGCCGAGTCACGTCCTGCTCGCCATCGGTCTATCCCCGGCCGAGGCGCGCTCCTCGATTCGCTTCGGGCTGGGACGGTTTCATAGCGACGAAGATATTGATTTCGCCTCCGGACGAGTGGTCGAAGAGGTAAGGCGGCTGCGGCAAAAACTAGCCGGGAGCCGCGATGCGGGCTAGCACTGGGAAGTTGGCTTGGCGACTGTAACGGGCAGAATCGTGGCAAGTTGACGCATCATGCCCCGGTCGAATGCCCGAACCAGCGCCGGCGTCCCCGTCTCCCGCCGAAACCATCGGTCACAGCCATTTCTTCGCTGAAAATAAACCACTTACCATCCCCTGCCTCCAGCCTTTGCTCTATCCTGTTGGCGGGACATAGATGTCGTCGCTACGCATGCTTCTTTCGCCGGTAAACTCCGCTCGTTTCGTTCTTGCGTGCCCTGCCAGGCGTACACAAACCCACGCGTCCGCACCAAACGAACCCAAGAAGTTACTGAAAACAAAGGAACTCAATAATCAAACGAACGCATTCCGGGCGAGACACCCGTCACTTTCGCGCCGTCACCCTCACACTCGAAACCACGATGCCCCGTTCCCTTGGGTCGGAGGCGTCCGGAGCCAGGCATGCGTTGGTGGCGCAGTCCAGGCGCACCGTGCGGTCCCGGATGGCGGGCAATTCGCGCTCGAACCTTTCGACACCGGCGTGAGTGAAAACGGCGGGAGCGAGGGGGCTCCCGTTGACCGCGATGGCGAGCTGAAACCGCTCCTGCCGGCGCAGCAGCTCGCCCGAGACATAGACTTCCATCGCCAGCTCGAGCGGCCCTTCCCAAGACGGCGCCGGCACCATGGCCGAAAAGCTCCGCCTCGTCCAGCGCCATCCGGTTTCCTCCCGCGGATACCAGCCCTCGCCCAGCTCCAGGTCCGCCAGCCGGTCGTGTTCGCTTTGGATCAGGCAGAACACGCGCTCGTCGCGGTCGAGCCGCACTGGTTCGCTGTTGCCGGTGGCGCCGGTGTTCAGGTAATCCAGAACCCGCCAGTGGGTGCGCTTCAACAGCAGGCGCAGGGCGGCATCGGAGAAAACGAAATAGTTGCTGTCGTCGCCGGCGATTTCGTTTTCGTCCAGCAAATACGCCCAGGCGGCTTCCTTGGGAAGCCATTTGCCGCCCGGCAACCGGCCCGCCACCCGCGTACTGAGCAGGCAGCGCGTGCCGTTTCGCGCCATTTGCTCCAGCGCGTAGAAGGGATTGCGCAAATGGTACAGCACGCCGAGCAGAATAATCAGGTCGTAGCTGCCGTGGGGAAAGGTCAGCGCGTCCAGATCGATTTCGTGGATTTCCATGCGCGAGCCGAGCGCTTCGCGCAAGGCGCGTATCCCGCGCATGCCGTTGTGGTTGTAACGGGGATGGTCGGCGGCCACCACCTCGAAACCCAGCCACTCCAGGAACAGCGACATTTCGCCGTCGCCGCACCCCAGGTCGAGCACCCGCCGCGCACCCTCCCTGGGCTCGAGCAGATGGCGGTTCGCCGCGCCCAGCAGCCGGTCGAAATGCGCCAGGGCGGAAAGCGTGTCGTAGGGATACCACTCCACGCTGTTTCCGATGCGCCGCTTCGCCTCGGCCACCATGGCCCGGAATTCGCGCGCTTTTTCCAGCGCCGGCCAGGGCGGCGCTTTCACGCAAGCCTCCTGGCAGCCTGTGGTAGAAGCAGCCCTGCGCCCGATCGCAGGCGAAAACGCCTACTCCACGGTCGGCACCTCAACGCTTTACCGGCCTTCTGGAGTAGGCCTTTGGCCTGCCACGGCTTCTGCCACGGGCCGCTAGGCAAGCGGCTCTTCCCACCGCCCGGTCTCGCCGGCGCGAAACACGGCATCGATCACGGCCATGTTGCGCAGCGAATCTTCCAGCGGCACCGGCGGCGGTGTGCGCTCGTAGACGGCGCGCGCGAACAGATCGCCCTGCAGCGTGTACTGATCGGCCGGCGCGAACTCCTCCACCCGAATGCCGGCGCCCCGCACGTCGCTGCCGTCGTCGATGCGGATGCGCGACACTGCGTCGGGCACGGCATTGAACGGAATCTCCAGCTCGATTTTTCCCTTGGTCCCCAGACACTGCACCGTTTGGTTCCCCACTATCTGCGTCGAGCAGGTAAAGAGACAATGGCCGGACGGAAATTCGAGAATCGCCGAAGTCAGAATGTCGGTGTCCAAATCGGCATCGCGCACGATGGTCGCGGCCACCCGCCGCGGTTCCTCCCCGAATACCAGCCGCGACACGTGAATCGGGTAGCAACCGATGTCCATCAAGCCGCCCCCGCCGTACTCCCGAATATTGCGGATGTTGCTGGGGCTGAGCAGAAAATAGCCGAAAGAGCACACCGCCGCGCGCAACGGTCCGATGTGGCCGCCGCGAACCAGTTCCACCACCCGCAACCATTGCGGATGGGCGTCCACCATGAACGCTTCGCCCACGGTCACCCCGGTACGGTCGCGGGCGGCCATCAACTCGCGCGTCTCGGCCGCGTTCATGCCGACCGGCTTTTCGCACAGAACGTGCTTGCCCGCTTCGGCCGCGCGAATCGACCACGGCACGTGCAGATGGTTGGGCAGCGGGTTGTAAACCGCGTCGATTTCCGGATCGGCCAGCAACTCCTCGTAGCTGGCGTACGCCTTGGCGATGCCGAGCTCGCGGGCCGCGGCCGCCGCCTTGGCCCCGTCACGGGAAGCGATAGCGGCAATCTCGGTCATCGTGCCGCGCTGCATGCCGGGAATCACTTTCGTGGTCGCAATCCGCGCCGCGCCCAGTACGCCGAATCGAAGTTTTCGCATAGACTCAAATTCTATCGCGCATCGGGCAGGACAGGCTATCCTCTTCGCTCGCGCTCGCCCGCGTTGCGCGCCGCCGCCACGCGGCGCGTTAGAATTTGGGAAGCATGCTCCGTTTGCTCGCGGGTCTCTTGGTCTTGCCCATTCTCACGGCCGGAGACCGCGAAGTCGTGCTGTTCGACACCGATTCCGGATTGTTCGGCGACGACGGCGCCGCGCTGGTCATGCTGCTGCGCAGCCCCGAAGTTGCCGTGGAGGGTGTCACCATTGTGCCCGGCAACGTGTGGCCGGCGCAAGGCGCCGAATACATGTTCCACATCCTCGACCTGCTCAAGCGCCCCGCCGTTCCGGTCCTGACCGGCGCCCAGGAGCCGCTGGCGCACACGGCCGCCATGGCGCGGGAGTACTCGCGGCGCTGGGGTTCGCTGGAATACATGGGCGCCTTCGCGGAAGATCCGGCCACGGTGAAGCCCGCTCCCGGCTCGAAGCTTACCGGGCGCAAGCCGCGGCACGAAGCCGCCGTCGATTTCCTCATTTCCGAAATCGAGCGCCGCCCCGGCGCAGTGACCGTCCTGGCGCTGGGGCCTATGACCAATATCGCCCTGGCGCTGCGGATGAGGCCGGAAATCGAAACCAAGATCAAGCGAATCGTCTTCATGGGCGGCAATCTGCACGTGCCCGGCAACGCCTCTCCGCTGGCCGAATTCAATTTCTGGTTCGACCCGGAAGCCGCCCGCATCGTGTTGCGCTCGCACATTCCTCAAAAGGTGATGTTCAGCCTGGATATTTGCAATATGGCGCCGATTCGCAAGGCCCAATTCGACGAAGTCGCGGCTGCGCGCACTCCCATCACGGACCTGTTCAGCGAAGATTTCGGCAACCGCTACCCGGGGTTTTATCGTCACCCCGATGGTGTCACCTATCTGTGGGACTCTCTGCCGGCCGCGTACCTGATCGACCCCGCGATTGTCACCCGCTCGGAAACTCAGACCCTGGACGTGATCACCGCCTGGGGGAAGTTCTATGGCGCCACCCAGCCGCTCGACCGCCGCGTAGCCCCCGACGCCACCCCCGTCACCGTCATGCTGGGCCTGGATTTCAAACGCATGTGGAACCTCTATAAGACCCTCCTGACGCGCCACGAATGAACTTACCGGCGGCTCGCGACGCGATAGAGTGTAAGAGGCATCGGCCATGCAAGGCAAAGTATTGATTGTGACCGGGTCAACCGGAATCGGCGCGGCGGCCGCTCGCATGGCGGCTGAACGGGGAGCACGGCTGTTGATTGCCACCGCCGACGGCGCCACCGGCTGGGAACTGGCCCAGGAAACCGGCGCCGAATGCTGGACCGGCGAACTGACGCGGCCAGAGGCGGCGGACTCGGTGGTTTCCCAGTGTTTAGGGCGTTTCGGAAGAATCGACGCGCTGCTGCAAGCCGCCGGCGCGGGCGGCCGCCGCTACGGCGACGGCCCCGTGCACGAGTGTTCCGATGAAGGCTGGGAGCTGGCACTGGCGCAGAATCTGACGGCGGCGTTTCACTTGTCCCGCGCCGTGATCCGCCGCATGCTGCAGCAGGAGGTGGCGGCGTCCGGCTTGCGCGGCGCCATCGTCCTGACTTCGAGCGTTCTGGCCTTCGCGCCCGAACCGCGCGAGTTTGCCACCCATGCCTACGCCGCGGCCAAAGGCGCGCTGGCGGCTATGAGCCGATCTATGGCGGCTTATTACGCGCCGCACCGCATCAGCGTAAACTGCGTGGCGCCGGGAATGGTTCGAACCCCGGCCGGCGAGAGCGCCATGGACGACCCCAAGCTGGCGGAAATTGTGCGCGGGCGACAGCAGTTGGCGGCCGGGCTGGTCGAGGCTGAAGATGTGGCGCGAGCGGCGCTATTCCTGTTGGGCGAAGCGGCTGGGGCGATTACCGGCCAGGTGGTGAATGTCGACGGAGGATGGAGCGTTCTGGTCGGGTAGAAAGGGGTTGTCATGGTGGTGCTCGGGATTCACATCGGTAGCGCCCAGATGCGGGCAGGCATGGTGGATGAGAAGGGCGCGATCCTGGCCGCTCGGTCGGTCTCGACGCCCAACGAATTGGAGAGCTTTTGCAGCGCCCTCCGCCATGCCCTGGACTGGCTGATCGACGCTTCCGGAAAGCCCGGCGCGGTCGGGGTGAGTTGTAAAGGCAAAATCGATCGAGACACGACGCGCGTCGAGATCCTGCCTGGAGCGCTCCACTTCCTGCAAGGCCTGGCCCTGTCCGATCTGGTGGGTATGCCGCTGGATGTCCCGGTATTCGCCGACAACGACGCGCGCGTGGCCCTGGCGGGCGAGATCGTGTGGGGCGCGGCGCACGGCCTCCAGGATGCCGTCATGCTCACCCTGGGGGCGGGAGTGGGCGGTGCCGTGCTCTCCGGGGGCAGCTTGTTGCGTGGACATTCAGGAGTGGCCGGCCAATTGGGGCACCTGACGGTCGAACCCGACGGCGCGGTCTGTCTCTGCGGTAATCGCGGCTGTCTGGAAACGGTGTTTTCGGCGCGTGCCATCGAGGCCGCTGCCTGGTCGGCCGTCCATCGCGGCTGCAGTTCCGTCTTGACCAGTTTATTTCGCGGACAGCCGCAACTGGCCACTTGCCGCACCGTATTTCAGGCCGCGGCGGAGGGAGACTACGTCGCCAAGGCAATCGTGACCGGCGCGATGGACCGGCTGGCGTCTGCGATTGTCAGCCTGGCGCATATCTTCGACCCCGAAGTTGTGATTCTGGGCGGCCGGGCGGCCGATGCCGCCGGCGATTTCCTGGACGATTTGCGGCAGCGGGTATGGACCCGCTCCCGCACCTTGTTGGGCCGTGACCTGCCGATCGTCGAAGCCCAGGTCGCCGACAAGAGCGGAATTTTGAGTGCGGCCGGGCTGGCCATTGCACCCCGCTCCTGAAATGGCTCGACGCGCGGAACGTAGAACTTTCAGCCCTCACCTCGGCCCCCGGTTCGGTTGACCGCCGATCGCTGAAAGCTCGCGTCCAACCGGCTCACCGCGGCTTGCGAAAGCTCACCACACAGAAGGGACCGTCATCGGAAGAAAACGAGCAGCGCTCGGCCGCCGGCTCCCCCACTAATTCCGATGGCTCGCCCGCCACCACCTCCGGCATGGCGAGAACCGCGCCCGGGGCCAGGGTGCTCTTCAGGTTGCCACAGATCATGTTGGCCAGTTCGCCGATCACGTCCCGTACGGTGATGTCGTCGGCGGGCAAGGGCTCGGAGCAAAGGAAACGCCCCGCAAACCGGCGGGCCTGTTCGACACCGGTTTCGAATATCAAACAACCGTTGGCACGCCCTCCAAAACGGACCAGCGCCACAACACGGCGCTCGCCCGGCGGCGCCGCCATCGCGCCGCTTGGGGCGACGTCCAAACCGAGCATGGCTTGAAATACCGAGGTGACGATTTCCGATATGTCGGAGGAACTTTCGGCTGGGGCTGATGAATCTATCTCTGTCATTCCCTCTCCTTCAGCGCGCGATGTAGTAGGCGGCCGCACCCAATAAGCGTCGCTCGTATAAATGGTCCAATCCCGGCGGAGTCACTTCCGCGGTGCCGAGCAGCAGCCAGCCTCCACGGAAAAGTGTTCCGTGAATTTCTTCGAGTATTTTGCGCCGGGTAGCCAGATCCAGGTAGACCAGCACATTGCGGCAGAATACCAGGTCGAACGGCCCCAACGAGCGCATCGGCCGGCGCAGATCGAAACTCTCGAAACGCGCCATTTGGCGTATGCCGGGCCGCAATTCCCATTCGAGTCCTTTGCGTTCGAAGTATTTCAGCAGCAGCGGTGTAGGCAATCCGCGGTTGACTTCGATCTGCTGATATCGTCCGGAGCGGGCGCGCTCGAGAACATGCGCGGCCAGGTCGGTTCCGAGAATCTGAATATTCCAGTCTGCCAGGCCGTCCGCGGCCAAAGTCATCGCCAGGCTATAGGCTTCCTGTCCGCCGGAAGCGGCCGACGACCAGAAACTGAGTTTGCGCGTGGCCTTGCGAAGTTCTTTCAACTCCGGCAGGAGGGTGCGCCGAATGGCGTCGTAGTGCGCGGGCTCGCGAAAGAAATACGTCTCGTTGGTGGTCATGGCTTCGACCACCTGAGTTTGGACCGGGGTGCCTTTCTGCGCGCGGATGAGAGCGCATAGGTCGTTGACAGTGGCCAGCCCGTGCCGCCGGGCGACCGAGGCGAGGCGCGACTCGAACAGGTAGTGCTTGTCCTGATCGAGTACGATCCCCGAGCCGGCGTACACCAGCTCCTGCAGGAGCCGGTAGTTGGCGGGCTCGATGGCCTCCTGAGTCAGCGAAGACACGATGTCTCCATAGGCGGCACACCCGCGCCGAATGTGCCCGGCGGCAACCCCGCCCGGCGGCAGATCTCGCCCGGAACCGCACCTAGCGGCAATATTGTATCGGCAATTCCGGCCTCGACCACCGCCCCGGGCATACCCCAGACCACGCTGGTCGCCTCGTCTTGAGCGATGATATGAGCGCCTTTGGCGCGCAGCAGCTCCGCGCCACGCAGGCCGTCCTGGCCCATGCCGGTAAGGATGACCGCCGTCACCGCGCCGCCATAAACTTCCGCGGCGGAGCGAAAGAGCGCGTCCACCGAAGGCCGGCAGGAGTTTTCCGCGGGAGACTGGTCGAGACGCACGTGGACCCGGGCGCCCCGCGTCTGTAACTTGAGGTGAAAATCGCCGGGTGCGATCAGAGCGACGCCGGGAGCCAGAGCCTCACCTTCTACAGCTTCCCGCACAGCGAGCGCACAGGCGTGATCGAGCCGCTCGGAAAGCAAACGCGTGAAGAGCGGCGGCATGTGCTGCACGATCAGCACCGGCAAAGGGAAATTGGCCGGAAAGCGGGGCATGATTTCGGCCAGTGCCGTGGGACCGCCCGTGGAGACCCCGATCGCCACGAGCTGAGACGCAGACCGCGAACCCTCCATTCGCGGCCGCGCCGGCGCGGCGATTTGCGCAACCGGAGCCTGGGTGGGAGGGAAATCGAAAAACTGTTTAACCTTGGGAATCAGTTCCCCGCGCAAACGGGCAAGCGAGCGATCCAGGCTGCCCTCGTTTGAGACCTTGGCTACGTAGTCGTCGGCCCCCAGCGCGAGCGCTTCCAGGGTGACCGCGGCGCCGCGTTCGGTGAGCGTGCTGAACATGACGACCCGCGTGTCCGGATACTCGCGGCGAATCCGGCGCAGCGCTTCCAGGCCATCCATCTCGGGCATTTCAATGTCCAGCGTCACCACGTCCGGCCGAAGCTGGGCGATCTTCGAGAGGGCGATGACGCCGTTGGCGGCTACTCCTGCCACTTCCAGGGCCGGGTCTGGCTCCAAAGCCTGCGTCACCAGGCGCCGAATCACAACCGAATCGTCCACCACCAGAATCCGGATGCGATCGCCCGAAAGCTTTCTCTTGCGAATGTTCCAAGCCATTTGGGCTTCCCCTCAGCAGCCGATACCGATCAATGCCAGTTTTTCCCGCAGGATATCCGGAGTGAACGGCTTCATGATGTATTCGTTGGCTCCCGCCTGGAGCGCCGCGCTCATGTGATCGACCTCGGTTTCGGTCGTGACCATGACAATCGCGGTGGAACGAAATCGGGTGTCGGCACGCAGACGCTGGAGCAGGTCCATTCCGTTCATTTCCGGCATATTCCAGTCCACCAGCGCCAGCGCCCAGTCGTTCGGCTGGCTATTGAGTATTTGAAGCGCACGAACTCCGTTTTCGGCCTCTTCCACCTCGTAGCCCAATTGGCGCACCGTGCGGGCCAGGATCATTCGCAGCGCCCGCGAGTCGTCGACCACCAGCGCTTTGCTCACGACTCCGCCCTCCTGTCCGCCGCCGTGCCGGTTCCGCGCGCAATCACAACCGGTACCTCCCGACCACGCCTTGCAGTTGTGCCGCCATGCGGCTGAGTTCGGCCGCGGCGCGTTGCGAATCACTTGCGCCGCGAGTGGTGTTGTGGGCGGCCTCGGCCACTCCCGAGATGTTCCTGGCGATATCGCCCGTGCCCCGGGCAGCCTCGGCGACGCTTCGGCCAATCTCGTTGGTGGTTACGGTCTGCTCCTCGACCGCGGAGGCGATGCTGTTGGAGATATCGTTGATCTGGTCGATGATCGAGCCGATCTCGCCAATGGCCCCTACGGCGCCCTTGGTGTCGAGCTGAATGGCCTCGATCTTCCGCCCGATTTCCTCGGTCGCGCTGGCGGTCTGCTTGGCCAGTTCCTTGACTTCGTTGGCCACCACGGCGAAACCCTTACCCGCTTCTCCGGCGCGCGCGGCTTCGATGGTCGCGTTCAGGGCCAGCAGGTTGGTTTGCTGGGCAATGGAAGTGATGACCTTGATTACCTTCCCGATTTCCTGGCTGCTCTCGCCCAGCTTGGTGACGGTCTGGTTGGTGGAGTGGGCGACGCTGACGGCGTTCTTGGCCACCCGCGCCGCTTCGTTGGCATTCTTCGAAATCTCCCGGATGGAGGCCTGCATCTGTTCGGCGCTGGTAGCCACGGTGTTGACGTTACGCGAAACCTCGTCGCTGGCCGCCGACACCACGCTGGCCTGCGTGGCGGTTTCTTCCGCATTGCCCGCCATCTGCTGGCTTACCGCCGTCAGTTCTTCGGAGGCGGAGGCCAGCGTGGTCGCGTTTTGGGCGGTCACCTTCAGCGGCTCGACCACCATTTCGAGGGTCTTATTGATGCCGTCGACGATTCGGCGGAAATCACCGAGGTGTTTGGAGGCATCGGCGCGGGTACCGAGCTTTCCATCCGCGGCCGCCTCGGCCAGAGTGTCGGTATCGGCAATCAGCGTCTTCAGGTTGGTTCGGACCTGTTCGATGGTGTCGTTGATGAACGCCTTCTTGCCGGGGAACTTCTCCAGCGGCGCCTCGAAGTTGCCCTTCCCGAACTCGGCCACGCAGGCCATCGCCTTCTTATTGACGGCGATGTGCCCGGCAACCATTTCATTCACTCCGTGCGCCATTTCGCGGAACACCCCTTCAAATTTGTCCAATCGCAGGCGGGCGTCGACGTCGCCAAGGTTCTGTTCTTCCGTCACACGGCGCATCTCGGCCAGAAAACTCCGCAGCATGTCGGTCAGCTTGGCTGCGCTTCTGGCCACGGGGTAAGCTTCCATTACCACGCGGTCGGCGGTGATCTTCTCGAATTCGGCGAATTCCAGCTCGCCCCGGGCGACGCCATTCAGTTGATCAGCCACCGCTCCGCAGAGCGACTTCAAAGTCTTGATCCGCTCGCTTTTATCGCCCTCGGAATGGATCATATCCAGGCTCATGCCGGCGGACTCCAAAGTGGCGAGCAGGAAGGAATCGCACACGGCCTGCATGTCGAGATTGAAGATCCGATTGATGGTCAGTTCCGCGCGCAAGACCTTGCCCGCATCTTTAAAGGACCGGCGCAAGTAGATGCTCACCAGGCGCTGATATTCGGCGTAGGAGCCGAGATACCATTTGAGCGGCAGATCGATGGTGTCGTGCCGTTTGCCGACCTCAAGGCGCCTCTCGAAATAATCGAGCCCCCAGTTGCCGGCGGAGCCATCGAAGATCTCGACGAAATACTGTGCCTGGGCCGCTTCGAGGCGTTCCCGGCAGGCCGCCAGAGTTAACTTCTGCGACCCGGCAAGGCGCTCCAGATACTGGCGCGTGGGCGGAAACGAGAATTGCCAGTCATAGAATTCCCGCACCAGATCCTGGGCGATGGACCGCGCCCAGGGGCGCAGGTCGGCCAGCACCTGACGGCTCTCTTCGTCCAGCCGGAGGAAGCGCCTGCGCCAGGCGAGATTCTCCTCCGTAATGCCGATGTGGCGGCTGAGCGCGTCCCCAGTGCGCGCTCCCGCCATTGTCGAGGACGGGGCCAGTCCCTGCAACGGGGCCGTTCCCGGCCATTCCGCCACGGCAGCGCCGCCGCTCCGGCGGCCCGCGCCGTTTCCTTTTCCATTCACTTTGCGATTAGGCATTTTCGTTTTTCCTCGTTCCATTCCACACCTGGCTCGTTCTTCCATCAGGAGGTGGCCAGCTCTGCCGCGGGGACCTGGCGGCCAGCGGCCGCATCCACCGTTTGTTCCGTATTGAGGACCAGCAGCAGCCGGCCCTCCAGTTTATAGACGCCGCGCAGCAATTCCTTCGCCACGGGGCTAAGGTTTTCGGGCGGCAGCTCAAAGCAAGTCCGCTCTACTTCGAGAACGTCGCCGATTTCGTCCACCAGCAGGCTGACGGCGCCCTCTTCGGTTCGCACCACGATATTCATGGCCTCGTGGCGATCTTCCCGGGGCTCCATCCCCAGCCGGCGCCGCATATCGATGGCGATGACAATCTGCCCGCGCAGGTTGATCAGGCCTTCGACCATGCCCGGCGCCAGCGGGACAGTGGTCATCGTCTGGTAGCGCAATACCTCCTGGACATCCATCACGTCAATGCCGAAAAACAGCCCACCCACAAAGAAGGTCGCGAACTGACGGCCGGCGGCGTCCGCCCGCACGGGAACAATCTCGCCAGCCTTCACGGCTTCACCTCCGCCTTATCCGGGACCTTTTTCCGTTCCGACGCCGGCGGCCCGGCGGCTGCGGCGGACAGGCGCTCCAGCGAGCGGAGCATGCCCGGCCAATCGAACTTGCGCTGGTACTCTTCGAAGACGCCGTTCTCCGGGGGTGCGCCAGACGTGGTGAGACAGATCGCCGGCAGGCGGTGCTCGCGACTTTGATTCCGTACCGCTTCGATCAGTTCGGCGGACCCGGCGGGCGGCAGATTCTCGGATGCCATCAGCAGGTCGGCCGCGTGTTGCGCCAGCACCTGCAGGGCTGCCGGAGTACTGGCTGCTTCCAGAACGCGATAGCCGGCCATCTCCAGGCCGGTGCGAAGCAGTCCGCGGGAAAGTGGCGAAGCTTCCGCCAACAGCACGGTGGGCGCCGGTTCCCAGCGGCCTCCCTCGCGGCGCGGATCGAACCAGTCTGGCGCAACCGCCTGGAGCACGGCGTGCAGGTCGAGAAAGTCGGTCACTTGTCCCGCCACCACGGCCGATCCCAATAAACCCCGGCGCGTGCCCTGCCGCCGCACGGCGATGTTTCCCTCGACGATGTCGACAATCTGGTCCACCACCAGGCCGATGCTTCGTTCGCCTTCGGTAAATACAATGACCTGCAACGGGTCGCGCTCCAGGACGGCATCGGAGGCGGCCGGATCGAGAACCGAGATCGAGACCACCAGGGGCAGAATGCGGCCTCGATACTGCACCACCCGCCCGCCGCCGGAGCGCTCGATTTTGGCCTGGTCGAACTCCTCCAGACGCGCCACCAGAGAAAGCGGCACCACCAGCCGCTCAAAGGCTCCGGCCCGGAACAAGACCAGCCGCTCGATGTCGCTGGCGGCGTGGCCTGCCACGGCGGCATCCGCACGGCTGTGGCCGGTCGAGCTCAACACGCCGGAACGCTGTCCCACGCCCACCGCATCCAGGATCAGCGCCACCTTGCCATCGCCCATAATGGTGGCGCCGGCGTATACCGCCAGCCCCTTGAGCTGCTTGGCGAGCGGCTTGACGACAATCTCCTGGGTATCGGAGATGCCATCCACCACCAGGCCGAATTGCCGGTCTTCCGCCTGCAGCACCACGATATTGAGCACCTCGCCGGCGGTGGAGCCGCCCAACTCCAGTACCCGATTCAGATAGGCGATGGGCAGCAGCGTCCCGCGGCGGCGGAGCACGGGAGTGCCGTGGATCCATTCGATCTGCTTGCCGGCTTCTCCTTCGAGGCGCACCAGTTCGAGCAGGCTAACCTGGGGGATCACGAAACGCGCGGTTCCGCTGGTCACCACCAGGCCGGGAATGATGGCCAGGGTGAGGGGTATTTTGACGCGAACGGTGGAGCCTTCCCCGAACCGGTTGGACAGGTCGACCACACCGCCGATCTTTTCGATGTTGGAGCGGACCACATCCATGCCCACGCCGCGGCCGGAAACGTTGGTTACGCGTTCGGCGGTGGAAAAGCCGGGGCGGAAGATCAGGTTCAGGATCTCGCGTTCGCTCATGCGGCCGAGTTGATCTTCGCGCAGGAGTCCTCGTTCGACTGCCTTTTGTTTGACCCGCGCCAGGTCTACGCCGGCGCCGTCATCGGTGATTTCGATGTTGACCTGGCCGCCTTCATGATAAGCGCGGAGCAGGATACGGCCCTGCGGCGGCTTGCCGGACAGTATCCGCACGTCGGGCCGTTCGATGCCGTGGTCGCAACAATTGCGAACCAGATGCGTAAGCGGGTCCTTGATTGCCTCGATGATGGTTTTGTCGAGCTCGGTCGAGGCGCCGTCGGTTTCGAGGCGAATCTGCTTCCCCAGGGAGTGGGCCAGATCGCGAACCACGCGCGGCAGTTTGTTCCAGACTACGCCTATGGGTTGCATGCGGGTCTTCATGACGCCCTCCTGCAACTCGGTGGTGATCAGGTTCAAGCGCTGCGAGGTGGCGTTCCAGGCGCCGCCGTCGTTGCGCGCGCTGAACTGCAGAATCTGGTTGCGTGCCAACACAAGTTCTCCCACCAGATTCATGAGCTTGTCGAGAAGGCCGACGTCCACACGAATGGCGCTGTCGGCGGCTGCCGAGCGGTGCTCGGTCTCTTCGTTCCGAGCTGGATCGCCGCGCGGTTGAGCTTGGGCCGCGGCCTCTAACTCGGGCGTTTGCGCGACCATGGCCGGCAAGACTTCGGCGGCCGGAGCCTTGGGCGCCGGCTCGAATGCCTGGGGCGTCGCCTTCGCGGCTCGCTTCAAGCGTTCGATCAGGTTTCCACAATCGTTGTCGCCTTCCCCGCCAGTTGCCTCAATCGCCTGCAGAATGGCGCGGGTTGCGTCGATGACTTCCAGCACCAGCGAAGTCAGCTCCGGGTTCAGTTCCCGGTCGCCCGCGCGCAACTGGCTGAAGATGGTTTCGGCCTCGTGAGCAATCCGCTCGAGCTTGCCGAATGCCAAAAAGCCGCAGGTTCCCTTCAGGGTATGCATGGTGCGAAAAATGCTGGCCAGCAGATGCGCGTCTTTGGGACGTCGTTCCAGCTCGACGATCTCGTTGTCCAGACGGGAGAGATTCTCATTGCTCTCGATCAGAAACTCACGGATGACATCCTCGTCGTTCATTTGTGCCGCTTCTCCTGAGTGCTGTTTGACCAGCGCCACCTTAAAACCTGCGCCTCCGGCACGAGTATGCTTCTAGGGCCGCATCGGGACGCCGCCAGTAGTTGGGGCGTCGCCTTTACAGATCGGCGGGGGCAAGCAGAAACAGTAGTAGCAATGGCGGGACTGGTACGGAAAATTCGCCTTACTCCCGGGTGACCGGGGGTGGTAGGAACAAGCTCTCAGCCATCAGCTAACTAAAGCGAAGGGCTATGGGGCGGCCGGCGAACCTCGCTCAGCCGCCGGCGGGCGAATCGCCTGCCCCACATACGGGTTCAGTTTCCGAGCTTGCGGTAATCCAGCGGCGGCTTCTGGTTGGCGGGGATTTGCGAGTGGTATTGCTGGCCTTCGAGGCGCTTCTCAAAATCTTCTTTGGCGGCCGCTCGCAGCTTCGGATCGGCAAACAGGTCCTGGGCGGTAAGCGCCAGGGCTTTGGCGGCGAGCACCATTCCGTCCTGCCCGATGGCCATGCCGCTGGCGGCCACGGCGTACCAGCTATGCGCCGGAGTTCCGGGGACCCAGGTAGCGGTGGAAAGGCCCATGGTCGGGACCGACCAACTGACGTCGCCCACATCGCTCGATGCCGAGCCACCCTCCGAGGGATCCCGCTGGAGCGGTTCGATGCGGCTTTCGGCGCCGGGCTTGGGCCGCGATCCGGCCGGCAGCAGCGCGGTGAGGCGAGCGGCGAAATCGGTTTCCGCGGGAGTATAGGAGATACCGCCCAATTCGGTCAGGTTTTGGTACATGCGCTCGGCCAGCGGGAAATTGTCGATCATATTGTAATCGCTGCTGACGATGCGCACATCGACGGTGGTTCCGGTAGCCTGGGCGGCTCCTTTGGCGCAGGCGACGATGCGGTCCCAGATGCCGGTCAGGGTTGGCATGGAGGGATGGCGGGCATAGAGAAACATTTCAGCGTCGTCGGGCACGACGTTGGGCGCCACGCCGCCTTTGGTAATGATGTAGTGGATGCGGGTGGCGCTGGGAACGTGCTCGCGCAGAAATTCCACGGCATTGCCCATGAGCATGACGCCATCGAGGGCGGAGCGGCCCATTTCGGGCGCGGCGGCGGCGTGAGCGGCCAGGCCGTGAAACTCGAACTTGGCGGACATCATGGCCAGCATCCCGGCTCCGGTGGTGACGGCGTTGCGGTCGCCGGGGTGCCAGTGCAGCACCGCGTCGACGTCCTGGAACAGGCCGGCGCGCACCATGTAGACTTTGCCGGAGCCGCCCTCTTCGGCCGGGGTGCCGTAAAAGCGCACTGTGCCGGGGAGATGATGGCTGGCCAGGTAATCTTTGACGGCGACGGCGGCGAGCGCCCCGCCGGCGCCCAGCAGATTGTGGCCGCAGCCGTGGCCGGGAGCGTTGGCTGCGATCACCTTACGTTCCGGTACGGCGTCCTGGGAGAGGCCGGGCAGGGCGTCGAACTCGCCGAGAATGGCGATCACCGGTTTGCCCTGGCCGAAGCTGGCAACGAAAGCGGTGGGAATCTCGGCCACCCCGGCCTGGACGGTGAAGCCGGCCGCCTTGAGATGTTGTTGCAGCAATTCCGAGCTTTGGCGCTCCTGGTAACCGACCTCGGCAAATTCCCAGACCTTGCGCGACAGGTCGCGGTATTCGGCCGCGTGGACGTCGACCAGAGCAGTCATATCGTGGTGAGCGGAGACGGGATCGGCGCCCCACGCGAGGATCGGCGCGAGGCATGCGCAGCAGGCAAGTTTGTGCAACATGATCTTCAAAAGTAGCGGTTTCGGACGTCGAACGTCAACCGATGCCCGTCGTGCGGGAATCGGGGAAAGCCACCCCGGTTCCCGCCATCAGCACCATAGCGCCGCCGACCGGGTTTTTCCACAGTGGCGCGGCGGTAATATGGGGTTCACTCATGATTGCACTGTTGCGCGGCGTTCTGGTGGAGAAGCATCCGAATCAGGCGATCGTCGAAGCCGGCGGAGTGGGCTATGACGTTTCGATTCCGGTGTCGACGTTTACTCATTTACCGGATGCGGGGGCGGAGGTGCGGCTGCGCATCCACACGCACGTTCGCGAAGACACGCTGGCGCTGTACGGCTTTCTCACGGCGGACGAGAAGACGCTGTTCGAAAAGCTGATCGGGGTGAGCGGGATTGGGCCCGGGCTGGCGATGAAGGTGCTCTCCGGCCTCGCGGCGACGGATTTGATTCGCGCCATTCAACGGGGCGAGCTGGATCGGCTGGTGCGCATTCCCGGGGTGGGGAAGAAGACCGCCGAACGCATGGTGCTGGAGCTGCGCGACAAGCTGCCGGCGGCGGCGGGCGACACCGGGGATGGCGCGGGCGCTCCACCGGCGGCGCTTTCGGCCATCGATCAGGACGTGCTTTCGGCGCTGCTCAACCTGGGTTGCGCGCGCCCGCAGGCGGAGGCCGCGGTGCGCAAAGCCAAGATGGCACTGAGCCCGGCGGGCACGGCGGCGGACTTCGAAACGCTGTTTCGACGCGCTCTGGAACTGGTACGGTAAGCTGGTAGCACAATGCCCGACCGGCAGTTGATTTCCGGCGATCGCCAGCCCGAAGACGCCCAATTCGAAATAGGGTTGCGGCCGCGGCGGCTGGCCGATTTCACCGGTCAAAGCAAGCTCAAGGAGAACCTGGGTATCGCCATCCAGGCCGCCCGCATGCGCGGCGAGGCGATGGATCACGTGCTGCTCTACGGGCCGCCGGGGCTGGGCAAGACGACGCTGGCGGCGATCATCGCCGAAGAGCTGGAAGTGCCCTTCACCACCACTTCCGGGCCGGTGCTGCAGAAGAAACTGGACCTGACCGGCATTCTGAGCAACATCCGCGCGCACCAGGTTTTCTTCATCGACGAGATTCACCGCCTGCTGCCGGACGTGGAGGAGATGCTGTACTCGGCGCTCGAAGACTTTCGGATGGACATTCTGATCGGGGCCGGTCCGGGAGCGCGCTCGCATTCGATGCCCCTACCGAAGTTCACGGGCATCGGGGCCACCACGCGCCAGGGACTGATTTCGGCGCCCTTGCGGGGACGATTCGGGCTGGTGCTGCGGCTGGACCCGTATAGCCCGGTGGAACTGGAGTCGATCGTGAAGCGCTCGGCGGCCCTGCTGAACGTGACCGTCGAGGCAGGCGCGGCGGCGGAGATTGCGCGCCGGTGCCGCGGCACGCCGCGCATAGCCAACCGCCTGCTGCGGCGCGTGCGCGACTACGCGCAGGTGCGCGCCGATGGGCGGATCACCCTGCCGGTAGCGGAGACCGCCCTAAATCTGCTCGACGTGGACCGCTTCGGCCTGGACGAAATCGATCAGAAGATCATGCTGACGATTCTCGACAAATACCGGGGCGGGCCGGTAGGGGTCGGCACCATCGCCGCATCCATTTCGGAAGAAGCCGACACCATCGAAGAAGTCTACGAGCCCTACCTTATTCAGCTCGGCTTCCTCAACCGAACGCCGCGCGGGCGGGTGGCAACGGAGGGGGCCTACGAATACTTCGGGGTGAAACGGAAACTGCGGGACGAGGACCAGCCGGCGCTGTTCTGAAGGGAGCGGCCAGCGGGCAGCCTTCAGCTAAGACGCTCCGGGTTTCCGGGTTCCCCGATAGCGCGGCATATAAGGACGTTATGTCCGGCTATCCCAAGGACAGGCCCCTCGCGCCGAGCGTCCGACTTAGCTTTCCGCGGGGGCTGGGTTCCAAGACGCTGAGCGGAGGACGCACAAACTTTTCTCCCAGCCTCGCGTGGGATAGTTCGTGTGAACCTAGGTCGCTGAATTCAAGCGAATTCGCCGGGCCCTTTGGGGCGGCGTTAGTGAGTTGCCCGTTGCTGGCTCGATATACCGCGCGAGCCACGACATGGCATCGAAGGCAGAGCCACCTTGAGTCCAAATTATGTCCGGCGTCAGAATTTCGATTTCCCGCCTTAAGTAGTCTCGACAGCTCCAAAACATTTCCCACGGGGCCTGGCGGCGGCTTGGGAGGTTTGCACAGCATCTAACAACGCTGGTGTGAGCGAACCAAGGAGCCGCTTCATTCACCGTGATGGTTTCCTTGTCTTCTTTGGCTAAAGCTTCTTTGGCTAAAGCGTTAACTAGGCAAGCAACGCTTTCATGCGTTCGGTACCAGTGGCAATTCGAAGAACCAAGCTCTGCCTTTGACCTTGGCTCGCGGCAGATTTGGCTTTCCATCATCCGCGTTTTGGGCTTCGAGTGTTCATCCTGAGGATATGAGCCTGGGTCAAGCGAGACGACAAGAATTCTTGGCCGGGTCCCGTCGAGGTACCGCACACCTAAACCGACTTCACGGGCCGTGGTAAAGGTTCCGCCATGCTCTTCTGTGGCCCCACGACAGCAGCTCTGACTAGGACACCCGAAGTTTACTGCCGAGATTTTCCTTTCGCCGTAGAACTCCCGCAGCTGTTTAATCGTGGTTTGATCGTCGATCACATGAGCTATCCTTACCTTCCCGGTCATCCCCGGAATCGACCCAACCGATTTCGTCCAGCAGTTGATTGATGGCTGTAGTATGACGCCACCAAGAAACCGGCCGAAAAATTGGCATATAGAAATCCAGGTAGATGTGCGCCCGTATGCGAGCCAAAGTTGGGTGCTTATTTAGAAACTCCCGCCCTTTGTGGTACCGCACGGCATGGCTCTGACGTGTCGTTCAGCCGAAACTTGACTTCGATAATTGCTGGGACGACCGCAGGCTTGCCGTACTTCGTGCCGGGGCTGAACCGCCATTGCTTGACCGCCTCAATAGCCTTCTCGTCGAGACCCGAACCTAGCCTGCTCTGAACTCTGATGTTGTGCGCTATGCCGTCCGGATAGACCTGGATGTACAAAACGACTGTTCCCTCGATGCGGGCCCACGTCGCTTCCGGCGTGTACCGTGGTGCGCACCTGGCAATTACCCCCGGAGCTTGGGTGAGGAGGTCGGGCTGCGCATGGAGCGCCAGACCGGCCAGAACGAAGCCAAGAGCGATCTGCCTCATGAACAGATTGTACGCCCAACGGCGGGTTTGGACGGAAAGACGGGGCTATCGGAAAATTGTTCGTGCGGCGAGTGTCTCAAAACTTACCCTTTTCGAGACGCTCTGGTCGGAAGATTGATCATCTGCGACAAAAGCTCCACGCTTTGGGTCAAGGCTTCCAGGCGTTCGTCGATTGTCAGACGTTGCCTTAATTGTACCCAAGGTCGAAATGAACTTCGTCGCACTCCGGCCGGCGCTGAGGGCCGGCACGCTGGGGCTAAAGCTTCCGTAAGTCGATGCCGGCGTCCCAGTGCTGTTTCAGGCGGTTCAGCTCTTCCCAGGTGACTTCGCGCTTTCGGTAGGCGGCCTCGCGGCCGAGCATCGCCGTCAGGGCCGTTTCCACTCCGGTGGCGGCCTGGTTGTGAAACTGCCCGCTCACGATGCTGCCGATGAAGGCTTTGTGCTTTTCTTCGTCGGCATGCGCCAGGTTATCCTCGAAGGTCCCGGCGGCGGAAAACGTAACCGAGGCCGGCTGTTTCTCGCTGCCCTCCCACGTCCAGGGCTCTTCGCCTTCGATGCCCAGGGCGCCCGAATAGGGCGATGCGGACGAGCCGCGCGTGCCGAAGAAGCGCTCGTCGACGTCGAACTTCCCCTTCCCGAACTGAGTCGAGGCGAAGCTGATATCGATAGCCTTGGGATACCGGAACACCACGTCGAAATGCGAATACACGTCGCCGGCGCCGTTGCGGCCCTCCGGCCCGCCGCGCCCGATGGCGCTGAGGGGATGCGCATCCAGCACCCAATTGCAGATATCGATGGCGTGAATATTCTGTTCCACGATGATATCGCCGGAAAGCACCCGGTCCGACAGCCAGTTGCGTAAACGCGCCTGGGCGGCACTGACT
>Ga0182014_10000612_pt1 | contig 47922 bp, 40 predicted proteins | sample 612S2DmetaG_FD_120489 | JGI IMG/M metagenome (GOLD analysis project Ga0182014, IMG submission 120489) | Permafrost microbial communities from Stordalen Mire, Sweden - 612S2D metaG | ecosystem: Environmental > Terrestrial > Soil > Wetlands > Permafrost | place: Sweden: Stordalen | collected... | reverse complement strand
CTTTCAGCAGTTCTGGCAGATTTCGGCTATTTGACGATCCGACTTAGCGACGATTGGAACGGGGCAGATTTCATCGCGCAGCATTTCCGTACAAAGGCGTTCCTGAAGGTGCAGCTTAAAGGTCGATTGACATTCGACAAAAAATATCATGATAAAGACCTATACATCTGCTTCAGGGATGGCGATCACGGCCACTGGTATTTGTACAACCATCAAGAACTGCTGAAACAGGTTCTCCATAAGGGACTAATAAAGGGAACAAAGACTTGGCTTGAAGATAAGCCGTATCACTTCCCAAGTCTCTCAAAGGACTTGAAGGAACTGCTGGATCCCTATCGAATTCCAGACGTAGTCGCCTTGTAATATTCGAATCAGTTCGCGGGCGCTACCCGGATTCGCGGTATGATTTCAGCAGGAGTTGGCCCAATGACCACCCAAATCGTTCGCGTCGGAAACACCCTGACTGTCGAGATTCCGGAGGAACTTTTGGCGCAGGCCGCGCTGCCGGTGGGCGAGCCGGTGGAGTGGGTCGCGAACGGTGCAGGCAGCATCGCGCTGGTCAGTTCTTCCAAATCTCCGGCCCAGAAAGACCCAGCCGACATGACCCTCGAAGAGCTAATGGAAGGTTTGAACGACGGCGACAGCCTGGGAGAATACGATTGGGGACGCCCGCGCGGAGTGGAAGTTTGGTAAGCCCCTACGTGCCGGATTCGGGCGATCTGGTTTGGCTTGATTTCGATCCGCAAGCCGGACATGAGCAAGCCGGCTTCAGACCTGCCGTTATCCTTTCTTCAAAATACTTCAATCTAAAGTCCTCTTTAGCCTTTGCCTGCCCCATTTCCAGCAAGGTGAAGGGCTATCAATTCCAGGTGGTTCTGCCGCCTGGGCTGCCCGTGCGTGGAGTCGTTCTTTGCGAGCATATGCGAAGTCTCGATTGGCGTGTACGCAACGCCTCGTATCTCGGCCGGATGCCGGACGATGTACTGCTTCAGGTCAGGGGCGTAGTGCGGACGATCTCGGGAATTCCGAAGTAGCATCGGCGGCATCTTGCAATACCGAATTCGCCGCGCAGTCCCTGCTCCCCCCAAACATTTAGAATGAATCCTGTCGATAATTTGTGTTGCGTTCGCCGCCGCGGACGGGAAAGTTTGCGCGTCCTTTTATGCATCGTTGGTCGAAACTCTTTATTCCCACTCTTCGCGAGGCCCCGGCGGATGCCGAAGTGGCCAGCCACCGCTTTCTCGTTCGCTCCGGCTATATCCGGCAGCTCGGGGCGGGCATCTACAACTACCTCTTTCTCGGCCAGCGGTCGCTGAACAAGATCATCGGCATCGTGCGCGAGGAGATGGACCAAATCGCGCAGGAATTCTATTTGCCTGGTATTTTGCCGCGGGAGCCGTGGGAGCAGAGCGGGCGCTGGGCGGGCATGGGCGACAATATGTTCCGCCTCAAAGACCGCAAGGGCGCGGACCTCTGCCTGGGCATGACGCACGAAGAGATCATGACCACGATTGCGAAGAACGAGCTGCGCAGCTACAAGCAGTTGCCGCAGATCTGGTACCAAATTCAGACCAAGTTTCGCGACGAGCCGCGACCGAAGTCGGGATTGCTGCGCGTGCGGCAGTTCACGATGAAGGATAGCTACTCCTTCGACATCGATAAGGCCGGGCTGGATAAGAGCTTCGACCTGCACGATGCGATTTACCGCAAGATTTTCTCGCGGTGCGGACTGAAGTTTGTGGCCGTCGAAGCGGACTCGGGATCGATGGGCGGGTCGCAATCGCAGGAGTTCATGGTCTACACCGACGCGGGCGAGGACCTGATCGCAAGCTGCCCGGTGTGCGGGTATGCGGCGAATTTGGAAAAAGCGACTTCGCGTTTGGATTCGGTTGTTGAGATGGAGCCAACGGGCGATGGCACACCGGAACTGGTGTCGACGCCGAGTTGCGCTGCTATTTCGGACGTGGCCGAGTTCTTCAAGATTTCGCCGGCATCGGACATCAAGTGCGTTGCGTATATGGCTCGCAGAATCGGAGAGGCCGGGAAGCCGGACACATGGCACGGCGTGGCGGCCTTTTTGCGCGGCGACCACCAGGTGAACGAGACCAAGCTGCTCGGCTCCATCAAGGGCGTGGAACTGCGCACGATGCAGACCGAAGAGCTGACGCAGTACTTCAGTGGGCCAGCAGGATTTCTGGGGCCGGTTGGGCTGAAGCCCGATTCCGAGTCGCTTGCCGAAGGCTTGACAGTTATCGTGGACAAATCGCTTGAAGGCCGCAAGAACCTTGTGGCGGGCGCGAATAAGCTGGACTACCACCTGCGCAATGTTGTGCCGGGGCGCGATTTCTCGTGGACGCTGGCCGCCGATATCCGCAGCGTGAACGAGGGCGAGGGCTGCCCGAAGGATGGATGCGCGGGCAAGCTGGTGGTGGGCAAAGCGGTCGAGATCGGCCACATCTTCAAGCTCGGCTACAAATACTCCGAGAGCATGGGCGCGAAGGTGCTGGACGTGAACGGCAAGGAAGTGACGCCGATCATGGGCAGCTACGGCATCGGCATCGAACGCATTCTTACCGCGGCCATCGAGCAATCGAACGACAAGAACGGCTTCTGGCTGCCGGCTTCGATTGCTCCCTTCACCGTGGTGGTGACGGTGACGAACATAGGGGACGCTCTGCTGAAGGAGACCGGCGAAAAGCTGGCAGCCGAGCTCGAAGCCGCGGGACTCGATGTGCTTTTGGATGACAGGGACGAACGCGCCGGAGTCAAATTCAAGGATGCCGATCTTGTAGGCATTCCGTATCGTGTCAACGTAGGCAAGAAGGCCGTTGACGGCCTGGTGGAGCTGGTGACGCGGGCCACGGCAACCAGCGTGGATGTGAAGCTGGATGAAGCTGTGGCGCTGGTGAAAGAGCGCGTTCAAGAGGATGCTCTGTTGACAGGACTTGGAGAATAGGAACAGCTTCTAGCTTCCAGCTGCTAGCCTTTAGCTTTTGAAAGGCCGCTGGCAATTGCAGCTTGGGGCTGCAAACAAAGACTGTTCTGGCGGGTCAGAGCTATAAGCTGATAGCTAAAAGCTGAAAGCTGATTTAGAAGGAGCAGCGATGGCGTTGAAGATCAGGCTGGCAAAACCCAAGGGAAGACATCCCCTGTCCTCGCTGGCGCTGCGCACTGCACTGGCGGCGATTGCCGTTTGCGCGCTGGTGTTCGTCGCCGTCGGCGGCTATTACTACTTCAAGTACCAGGGCATTGTGGATACCCGGCTCAAGGAACCGCTGTTCGCGAACACCGCGAAGATCTTCGCCGCGCCGCGCGAGGTTCGTCCCGGACAGAAGTTCTCAATCCATCTGATCGCCAATGAACTGCGCGAGGCCGGTTACACGGCCGACGGCGCATCGCAGACCTCTCAACTGGGAACGTACAGGGAAGACGTGCAGGAAATCACGGTGCGCCCCGGTCCGCAGTCCTACCACTCACAGGATCCCGCGACCATTCATATCGCCGGCGGCGTGGTGAGTTCCATCGGCGACGATCACGGGCAGCCGCTTTCGAGCTACGAGCTGGAGCCGCAGCTCATCACCGGTCTGAGCGAGGATGCCAACCGCACCAAGCGCCGCCTGATCACCTACGACGAAATACCGCAAAGCCTTGTGCAGGCGGTGGTGGCCATCGAGGACCGCCGTTTCTTCGAGCATGGCGGCGTGGACTACATCCGGATTCTGGGCGCGTTGCGCAACGACTTGACCCCGGGGCGGCGATTTGTGGAGGGCGGCTCCACGCTCACCATGCAATTGGCGCGTGGCTTCTTCCTCAGCCCCGAGCGGCAGATCAAGCGCAAGCTCATCGAGATCCTCATCACCTTCCAACTCGAGCACCGTTTCACGAAGAAGCAGATCTTCGAGATGTATGCCAACCAGGTCCCCATGGGGCAACGCGGCAGCTTCTCCATCAATGGGTTCGGAGAAGCATCGCAGGCTTATTTTGGCAAAGACATGCGCCAACTCAGCCTGTCGGAGAGCGCCCTGCTGGCGGGCCTGATCCAAAGCCCCAGCCGGCTGAATCCCTTTCGCCATCCCGACCGGGCTATGGATCGCCGAACCATGGTGCTGGATGCGATGGTGGAGACCGGCGCGATTACGAAGGAGCAGGCAGAGGCCGCCAAGGCCGAGCCGCTGCATCTGGCGCAGGCCAGCGTGGACGAAGGCGAAGCGCCCTACTTTGTCGATCTGGTGCGCGACCAACTTGTGCAAAAGCTGGGTGATCGCGATTTCAACCGCGAAGGTCTGCGCATCTATAGCTCGCTCGATCCGGACCTGCAGCGAGCGGCGACGGTTGCGGTCAACTCCACCATTCACGTGGTGGACGAACAGGTAGACAGGCTGTATGCGCGCCGCAAAAAGCTGGGCCAGAGTTACATCTATCCTCAGGTGGCGCTGGTGGCTCTCAATCCGCATACCGGCCAGGTGCTGGCGCTGGTGGGCGGACGAAACTACGGCAACTCGCAGTTGAATCATGCGGTGGCCAAGCGGCCTACTGGCTCTATCTTCAAGCCATTCGTCTATGCCGCGGCCTTCAACACCTCCGTCGAAGGCACGCAACTGCCCGGCCAGGGGAAGCTCTTCTCCCAACTCACAATGCTCAACGACGAGCAGACCACATATGGACAAGGAACGCCTTACGAATACACGCCGCGAAACGACGGAGACCAGTACTACGGCCAGGTCACGGCGCGGTTCGCTTTGCAGAAGTCCCTCAACAACGCGACGATCAGCCTGGGCTCAATGGTGGGCTTCGACCGCGTGGCCGCGCTGGCGCGCGACGCAGGCGTCAAGAATGCGCGTGGAACTCCGTCGGTGGCCATTGGCTCCTACGACGCTACGCCGCTGGATATGGCCGGCGCTTACACCGTCTTCGCCAACAACGGAGTGCATCTCGATCCATGGATGCTGGCCAGCGTGCGCACGCCCACAGGCGATGTCATCACCGATTACACGCCAACTTCCAAACAGATTCTGGACCCGCGGGTGGCGTTCCTAACCACCGACATGCTGGAAAACGTGATCAACCATGGCACCGGAGCCGGCACGCGCACGCTCGGCTTCACCGCGCCGGCCGCCGGCAAGACCGGCACCGACCACGACGCATGGTTCGCCGGTTACACCTCTAATCTGCTCTGCATCGTGTGGGTCGGCAACGACGACTACACCGACGTCAAGATCCATGGCGCCGAGGCCGCCGCGCCTATCTGGGCCGAGTTCATGAAGAAGGCGGTGCTGCTGCCGCAGTACTCCGACACCAACCAATTCACGCCACCCGATGGCGTACAGCTTGTGAAGATCGATAAGGCGAGCAACCTGCTGAGCGACGAGACCTGCCCGGACAGTTTCGATGCCGCTTTCCTCGACGGAACCGCGCCCATCGTTACTTGCGACCACCCGGCGGACAAGCGCAATTTTCTGCAAAAGATATTTGGGCTGGGGAAGAGCGGAAACTGAATTCGGCGCAATTCATCCATCGATCACTGAACCATCGGGCATGGGCTGGCAGCGCTGGCACCAGAAGGTTACACGCGCGTCCGGTCCCTGGATGCGGCGCCGGATCGGCTCGCCGCAGCGGCGGCAGGGCTCGCCGTTGCGTCCATAGACCCACAAACTGGCGCCGGGATCCGATTCGTGAGTGGTGCGGCGCTTGCGGCCGCCATAGGTCACGATGGCGTCTCCGGAGTCTTCGAGCACATTGGCGGCAACGAGTCTTTGCGCGACGGCTATCGCGGCTCGCACTTGATCCTGGCTGAGCGCGCAGACTCTGCAAAATGGATTGATGCCGGTCACAAAACAAATCTCCGACTTGAAGACGTTGCCCACTCCGGCCAGCACTTCCTGGTGCAGCAGTACGTCGGCAATCTCTTCGCTGCCATGCGCCTGTACGCGGGCCGCGGCTTCCGCCGCATTGAACGCGGAACCGAGGACATCGATTTCGGGATTGGGGATTCTTCGGTCGCGGGCGAGCGATTGCTTGGTGTGCATCTCGGCTACCGGCACGCGAAAACCGACCGCAACATATTGACTGTTTTCGATCACGATGCGCATGTTGGTTCGCGGCTGCTGCCATCGCTCGCCATGGCGGTAGATGTGCCAACTGCCGCTCATGAGCATATGAGTAAGCAGCGTTCCGCCCCCTGAAAAATGGATCAGGAGCCATTTGCCGCGCGCTTCCACACTTTCGACAAGTTGGCCGGCGAGGGGCATGTCATCGTCGAAACGAGTGAGCATGGGATACGTTGAGCGGAAGACCGTGACCGGCTTGCCGGCGAGCGCGCGGCCGAGTGCGCGAGCGGTGCGGAAGATGGTGTCGCCTTCTGGCATTGCCTTCTACTGCACCTCGCCGGCACGAGGCTCGGGTGCGTGCTGGCCTATCGACAGCGGAATGCGGCGAAGGTGCATGCCTAAAGGGCCGGGATGGAAACCGGCGTCCATGAGGAAGCGGGCCATGGGGTGCGCGGCGACAGGCTGGCCATTGATGGTGGTGATGAGAACGCCCTGATGGCTGCTGGTGCGTATCTTCTCCTGACCGCGAGAGCAGAGAAAATGCGCGAGGCCCGAGGCAGTCTGCGAACGCTCCGGCTCCTCGGCGGGAAGAAAGACAAGGATGTTTGGATTGCCGCGCCGGAGCCACGCTACCAATCGTCCGTTGCGCAGAATCACCTCGGCATAGGCGGCGCGGGTGAGGATGCGCGGTGCGGACTCCGCATCTTCGTCGGCTACGGGAAGGTCGGGCCAGCGCAGGATCGAGCCGTAAGGGTTGGCTGGATCGGTGGCAGCCATCTGTACAAACTCGGGTCTCTCTTCAGGAGGTGCGGTGCGCAATTGGCGCAGCAAATCAATGGCGGCCGGAAGCGCGAACTGCGTTGCGCCAAGGCCGGCAACAAAATAGCCACGGCGAATCCGGCCGCTTTCTTCCAGAGCCTTGAGAACGTCGTAGACCGCGCTGAATCCGCCGAGGACGTTTTCCGCGGCGACGGATTCGCGCAGCAGGACGCCGTAGCGGTTGAGCAGTTGCAGGGCGAGGGCGTGGCTGGCTTCGGTGGTAGTGGGGTTTGCGCCGCTTTGGAAGGGCACGGCTTCAGCCGTGCCGCCAGGTGTTGCCAGAGAAATACTGGGCTTTAGCCCCTGAGGGAGCGTACCTTCTGCAGTTGACCTTCCCTCAGCGGCTAAAACCGATCTCATCCCGGCGCCATTCGTGGCACGACTGAAGTCGTGCCCTTTCAAATTAACGCGCAGGGGCAGGAGCGACCAGCGGCCTTGGGCGGTGGGTGGAGTGGTGCGGCGGGAACGGAAGACGGTCCCTGTTTGCAAACGGCGCGGAGTGCGCGCGCTCTCAGGCCGCGCGATGTAAGCACGCAGCGCATGGAGCGAATCGTTGGTGATGAGGCCGCGCCAGACGAGGCTCCACAAAGCTTCGATCATCTCGCCTGGATAGCCCCCGCCGGCGGCCTGATGCAGCGGGTCGAAAAAGCTGGCGCCGGTGGATTCGAGAACAGCGAGGAGCTTTTCTTCGCGCTCTGTAAGCGGCTCAAGAAGCGGACGCTGCTGCGCGAGCAGCGGTAGCTTGTCGGCAAGAAAAAGGGCAATGCGGCCATCGCGCTCGCCGATTGGCTCGACGCCGGCCCAGGCCACCTCACCGGCGGCAATGAGCGTATCGAGGCCGGTGCACGAGTAGTTCGCTATGCGCGCGGGAAGAATGGAAGACTCAACCAACGTTGCAGGCAGGGGCGCGCCTTGCAGGCTCTCGATGGCATCGAGAAGCGCGTCGAGACTTGCGTTGCCGGTGCGTCGCGGGGTGTAGACGCCCTGCCAGTGCGTAAGGAAGCGGGCCAGCGTGTGCTGTTCGACAGGCTCGACTTCACGGCGAAGTTTGGCGAGCGATTTGCGGCGAATCTGGCGCAGGATCTCCGCGTCGCACCACTCACGATGGAGTCCGCCGGGACGGAATCCGCCTTCGAGAACGCGGCCCTCGGCGGCAAGCTGGCGCAGTGCGTTCTCGACCGCGGCGACGTCCAGGGCAAACCGGTCCGCGGCCTCGCGCAGAGTGAAAGGCCCGTGGGTGCGGGCGTATCGGCGAATGAGTTCGAGAACGGGATGCGCCACAGACTCGAGCAGCGCCGCGGCAATGCCGGGCGGGAGCGGAATCCCAAGGCCGTCGCGGTAGCGCGCCGCATCTTCGGCGGCGACCAGGCGCCGTTCGCCGGCAATGCGCAACTCAAGAAGACGCCGCGAACGAAGAAGACGATCGACATGCGCAAGCAGATCGGGCGAAACCACGCGGCGCGCCAACTCTTCGCGGGATAGATCGCCGAGGCGCAGGCAGAGATCGTGAATGCTATCGGCGGAGTGCGCGCGATAGTTCTCGGCAAGGCACTGCGCCGCCTCTTCCACATTGGCAATGGCGTCGGCATCGAGGAGTTCGCGCAGATCGGCTTCGCCGAGCAGCTCGCGCAACTGATCCTGATCGATGGTAAGGGCCTGGGCGCGGCGCTCAGCGAGCGGAGCGTCGCCGTCGTAAAGAAAATTGGCCACATAGCTGAACAACAGCGATGCGGCGAAGGGCGAAGGCTTGCGCGTCTCGACAACATGAACGCGAAGCTTCCGCTCCTCAACTTCCTTCAATATCTCGACAAGGGAAGGCATGTCGAAGACATCGCGCAGACATTCGCGATAGGACTCGAGCAGCAACGGGAACGAGGGATAGCGCGATGCCACGCTAAGCAGATCGTACGACCGTTTGCGCAACTGCCAGAGCGGCGTTCGCGCATCGGCGCGGCGGCGCGGCAGCAGCAGCGCCCGGCCGGCGGCCTCGCGAAAACGGCCGGCGAAGAGAGCCGTCGAACCCAACTGGCGCAACACGAGCTGCATGGCCTCGGCAGACTCGACAAGGAACCAGTCGGAATCGGGCGGCTCGTCGGTGTCGGGAAAGCGCAGCACGAAGCCGTCGTCACTCCACAGCGTTTCTACTTCAGGACCGCCGGCGGCACGGATGCGCGCGCTCACCGCCATGGCCCAGGGGATGTGGATGCGGCTGCCGAAAGGTGTGAGCACGCAGACGCGCCAGTCGCCGAGTTCGTCGCGGCAGCGCTCGATGACGACAGTGCGGTCGTCGGGCACAGAGCCGGTCGCGGCTTCCTGGTCGGCGAGAAACTGCATCAGGTTTTCCGCGGCTCCGGGATCGAGATCGTGTTCGCCGACGAGGCGGTTCAGCGCGGCAGGTTTAGGCAGCCCGCGGAGTTCACGGACCAGCGCACCGATCCGGCGGCCGAATTCGAGCGGACGGCCTGGGCCGTCGCCCTTCCAGAAAGGCATTTTGCCGGGCTCGCCGGGGGCGGGCGTCACGAGAACGCGGTCGTGGGTGATCTCGACGATACGCCAGGTGGATGCGCCGAGGATGAAGGTCTCGCCGGGATGGCTTTCGAAGACCATCTCTTCGTCGAGTTCGCCTACGCGCACGGCCTTTCCTTCGCTGTAGGCGAGAAAGACGCCGTAAAGGCCGCGGTCGGGAATGGTGCCTGCGTTGAGAATGGCAAGGCGGGCCGCGCCGTCGCGTGCGGAAACGACATTGCGCAAGCGGTCCCAGGTGAGGCGGGGACGCAGTTCGGCGAATTCGTCGGATGGGTAACGGCCGCTGAGCAAATCGAGAACGCCTTCGAATGCTGCGCGCGTGAGTCCGCCGAAGGGAGCGGCACGGCGGACGAGATCGAAGAGAAAGTCCACGTTGACTTCGGGTTTCGGGGATTCGGGATCAGTTTGTAGGCGGCTCGGAGTGGTCAGCCGCGTGGATTCCCAGGTCTCAGAATCGAGGCCTGGAGCACCCGATTGAAGTTCGATGTCTCCCACCCTTTCCGTAGAAGGAAACGGAAAGGATGGGGCACGGAGCTTTTTTGCTACTGCGGCGCGTCTTCTAATCCCTATTCCCGTGCCCAGGGGGCCCCCACTGTTCCCTGTCTTCGACGGCGGGTGGGCGACGATGGCCACAAGCTGCTGTGCGAGGACGTCGAGCGGATTGCGCGGGAAGCGCGTGGACTCGATGTGTCCTTCGTGCATGGCGCGCGTTACGGCGGCGCATGCTACCAGGTCGGCGCGGTACTTGGGGAAGAGGATGCCCTCGCTGACCGCATCCACGTGGTGGCCGGCGCGGCCGATGCGCTGCATGCCGCTGGCCACCGAAGGTGGAGCTTCGATCTGGATGACAAGGTCTACGGCGCCCATGTCGATACCGAGTTCCAGAGTCGATGTGGCGCAAAGGGCGCGAATCTGACCGGCCTTCAACTGTTCCTCGATGATGGAGCGCTGAGCGGCGGCCAGCGAGCCGTGATGGGCGCGGGCAATAGGTTCGCCGGCGAGTTCGTTCAGCGCACCGGCAAGCCGCTCGGCCACCTGGCGGCTGTTGACAAAAAGGATCGTCGAGTTGCGTTCGCGAATGATCTCGAGCAGGCGGGGATGAATCGCGTTCCAGATTGACACGCGGCGCGGCATCTGCGAGGCGGGACCTGAGGGAATCTCCTCCTGCTCGCCGAGATGGGCCATGTCTTCGACTGGAACCTCGATGCGTAGCTTGAGCTGTTTTGGCGCGCCGGCATCGACGATGGTGACGGGGCGATAGCGGAGGGGAGCGGCGTCGGCCGCACCAGGGAACAGGGAACAGGGATCAGGGAATAGGTCGGAGGAGGACGCAGATTTTGTACCGATCTCATTGAGGTCTTTGCTTTCCCAGGTTTCTGACGTGAGAGCTGGGGCAACCGGATCTATTCCCTGTTCCCGTGCCCAGGGGGCTCCCACTATTCCCTGTACTTCCACGCCGCCGAGAAAGCGCGCTACTTCTTCGAGCGGCCGCTGCGTGGCGGAGAGGCCGATGCGCTGCAGTGGATGCCCGGTGAGGGCTTGCAGGCGCTCCAGCGAGAGTGCCAAATGAGCACCGCGCTTGGTGGGAACGAGCGCATGAATCTCGTCGACGATGACTGTGTCTACGGTGCGAAGGGCCTCCGATGCCTGCGAGGTGAGCAGCAGGTAAAGCGACTCCGGAGTGGTGATCAGAATCTCGGCCGGATGGCGGGCAAAGCGCGCGCGCTCACGCTGCGGCGTGTCGCCGGTGCGGACGCTTATGACGGGTTCGCGGAAGGCAACTCCCATGCGGCGAGCCATGTTGGCCATGCCGGCCAGAGGTGAGCGGAGGCTGCGCTCCACGTCGACGGCGAGAGCTTTGAGCGGCGAAACGTAAAGTATCCTGCAGCCTTTGACTTGTCCTGCCGGCGGCGCCTGGAGCATGAGCCGATCCAGACACCAGAGAAAGGCGGCCAGCGTCTTTCCGGTTCCGGTAGGGGCCAGGATCAGAGCATTGTCTCCGCGCGCGATCACCGGCCAACCCATTCGCTGCGGGGCCGTCGGCGCGTCGAAGACGGCCCGGAACCACTCGGCGGTGACCGGATGAAAGCACGCCAAAGGATCGCCGGCAAGTGCGGCCGCCTGGAAAGGGTCGGAATTAGGCCGGTTCGGGCTCGATCGGTCGGAAGACATGGTGGTTCTCAGAATAGCGCGGAAGAGCAGCGAAGAGGAAGCGAAACCTGGAATCCGGAAATATGGAATCCGGGAACGAGGATCGGAGACCTGCGTTCAAGGGAAGATCGGCGGAGTCTCTCCGGCAAATCTCGAAACCTGCAACCTGTGCATCAAGTTCAGTGAATCCACATCCATACAGAATCCGGTGGCAGCCCCATCGCGTACGATAAGGTTGCCGGAGCACTCATGCGAGACAACCTGGCTACACTGCTCGACGACTTCCGCCGATTTGGCCAGGAAGCCGCAGTCGTTCGCTACCAGGGAAACCGGAGGCGGGTAACGACCTACGGAGAGTTGGCGCGGCTTGCGGGGCGGTTTGCGGCTCTGCTAGCGAAGCGAGGGGTCGGACAGGGCGACCGGGTCCTGCTATGGGCCGAGAACAGCTCCGAGTGGATCGCGGCTTTCCATGGTTGCATGTTGCGGGGAGTGCTGGCCGTTCCGCTCGACGCGACCGGGACTGTGGAGTTTGCGGCGCGCGTAGCGGCCGATGTAAAGCCTAAGCTCGCGGTGGGCGACGCGGTCCTACTTGCGCAGTTGCCTGCGAAGCCGCCGCTGCTCTTTTTTGAAGACTGGCTCAACGAGTTGCCCAGCGAAGAAGCAGGTCCGGTGGCCGGGCTTTCGGCAGAAACGCCGCTTGAGATCCTGTTCACCTCCGGCACAACCGGCGATCCCAAAGGCATTGTGCTCACTCACGGCAACGTACTGGCCAGCATTGGGCCGATCGAGAAGGGAGCGCAGCCCTACATGCGGTGGGAGCGGGTGGTGCACCCGCTGCGGATTCTGAACACACTGCCGCTGAGCCACGTCTTCGGGCAGACCATGGGGCTTTGGGTTCCGCCGATCTTCGCCGCCGAATCGCACTTTGACGAGCGCCTCGCGGCTCCGCGGCTTATCGAGACGATCCGCTGCGAGCGCATCTCCGTTTTGGCCGCTGTCCCCAGGGTGCTCGCGCTGCTCAAGACCCATCTGGAGATCAATCATCCCTGGCTCGCGGACAGAGTTGCCGACTCGCAGGGAATACTAGGGCCGGCGCGCCGGTGGTGGAGGTTCCGCAAGATTCACCGGGCGTTCGGGCTGAAGTTCTGGGCGCTGATCTCAGGCGGCGGTGCTCTGCCCGGGCCACTTGAACAGTTCTGGAACGCGCTGGGATTCGTCCTGGTGCAGGGCTACGGGATGACCGAAACCACCGCTTTGATTACGCTGAACCACCCGTTTCACGTCACCAGGGGAACCATTGGAAAGCCTATGGCCGGGCGCGAGGTAAAGCTGGGGCCGGATGGGGAGGTGCTGGTGCGGGGCGCGGCTATCTCCGGGGCAACCTGGTCGGGTGGAGAGTTGCACCGGCGCAAGGATGAGTGGCTTGCGACCGGGGACCTCGCGGAGACGGAACCGTCAGGGGAGCTGCGCTTCCTGGGCCGCAAGAGCGAGGTGATCGTGACCGCGGCGGGGGTGAACATCCACCCTGAGGACCTGGAGGCGGCCATCGAAGTGCAGCCGGGCGTGGCGGGGTGCGCCGTGGTGGCAATGGAGACCGCGGAGGGGCCGGAGCCGTGCGCGGTGCTGGCTTCACGAGGGGCGGGCGATCAGGTTGCGGCGGCGATCGAGGGCGCGAATGCCCAGTTGGCGGAGTTTCAACGCGTGCGGCGCTGGGTGCTGTGGCCGGAGCCCGATCTACCGCGAACCGCGACGGGCAAGGTGCGGCGCACGGCGGTGGCGGCATGGCTCCAGAAAGTGCAGGCGGCGGCAACGACTGCGGGCAACGGCACGGCCAGGCATCATGGAAACGGAGCATTCGGGGCGTCACAGGACTGGCTGTTGGCGCTGATCGCGCAGATCTCCGGTGAACCTCATCCCGGCGTCGGCGATGAGTTGCACTTGACCGAAGACTTGCATCTGGACAGCCTGGGGCGCGTGCAGTTGGCGGCGGCCATCGAAGACCGTCTGGGGCTTGTCTCCGAAGACGGGATGCTTGACCACGTGCAGACGCTGGGAGAGCTGCGCCGTCTGGTAGAGGGCGAGGAGCTGCCAGCCTTCACACCTCTCACAGTTTCAAAGGGAAAAGGGCGAAAGGATGGGGGGGAGGGGGTGGTTGGCGAAAGCACCGTCGAGATTGCGGCTGAGCGCCAGGATAGCGACACCGCCGCTGCGGTTGAAGCCCAGACTGCTACCCGCATAGCAACCGAGCCTGCGCGCGTGCGCTACCTCTACCCGCGATGGTCCTGGGCAAAGCCTCTCCAATGGATACGTGTTGCGTTCATCGAGGCGGTGATGCGGCCGCTGGTTTGGCTGCTGGCGGCTCCACGGGTGGCTGGTCCAGGAGCCAGCGGCACTGGCGCGGCGCAGCCCGGTGAGCCGATGCTGATTATAGCCAACCACGTCACGGCATTCGATGTGCCGCTCGTAGAGTACGCCTTGCCGGGGGCGCTGCGGCGGCGGATCGCCGTGGCCATGTCGGGCGAGATGCTGGAAGACTATCGGCATTTCCGCAACCCGGAGTCTCATCATCCCGGCGGGCGCTTGTTCCTGCCGGGTCCGCTTTACTATTCTCTGCTGACGGCTCTGTTCAATGTGTTTCCGCTGCCGCGGCGGCGCGATTTTCAGCCCAGCTTTGCGCACGCGGGCCAGGCCATGGATCGCGGTTTCAACGTGCTGGTGTTTCCGGAAGGGACGCGGTCGGCGGAGGGCAGGCTGGCGGCGTTTCGCCCCGGCATCGGGTTGCTGGCCAAGAAGTGCGGGGCCATGGTGTTGCCGGTCGCCATTCGAGGGCTGGGCGAGTTGAAGACACGACAGCGGGGCTGGTTCCGCTCGGGCACCATCGAAGTAGTGGTGGGAGAGCCTGTGCGTCTTTCGCCTGGGGAGAACGAGGCGGCGCTTACCGCGCGGCTGCATGATGAAGTCGAGCGGCTGATGGAAGGGAAACTCTAAAGCCTGGCGCGTCGGCGCGGGGATGAGACGCCAGATTGGATCGGCGTGTAGCGCGGTAGCCTGGGGTGGGCAAGGTTTGCCTAGCGCACGCGGCAGATTTGTCCTGTTTTGGAGATTGCTTGCCCCTCCCATGCCGAAGCCGGGTTGGATGTGAGATCAGGCCCAGTTCGAAAAGAGATCGCTGTCCGAATTGGCCTGCGTGTCTTGCTTCTCCCCGGTGAATTCGCCCTGGGTGTCCTGCCGATTCGATTGGTCCCGCGGCGCGCCGTCTCCGTTCAATCTCACGACGAAGTCCGTTTCGTCGTCAAATTCGCCCGCAAGAACAGAGGCGAAGTTGATTAGCTTCTTCCTGGTACGCGCGGCTTCCAGTTTCGCCTCAGCCTTTGCCGCTGCCTGGAGTGCATACATCTGCATGTCCAGATTGAATTGGGTGGCGTGGATATGCATTTGAGCTAATCTCTCCCTTCAATCATCCGTGAGGATGCCCGTTCTGCGTGTTGCCAACCCTGGTTCGGGCATCGGATCAGATTCACAGTTTCGAATCTATCTAGCATGTAGAATGCCAATCCCGCTGGCGGACCTTTTCTTCCTCTTACTTTGGTCACATTTAGGGAATTGGAATTCGCCTTCAGAACTGCCGATAGAAATTTGTCAGCCGGTGTGGGTATTCGCCGGGTTGAGGAGGATGGTTATGTCGATCTCGGCGATTTCCGCCAATAGCTACTCCGATTACAGTGCCCAAAGCACTTTCCAAAAGCTCAAGCAGGAGTTCCAGCAGCTTGGCAGCGATCTCCAAGCGGGGAACCTCGCGGCTGCGGAGTCCGATTACACGACCCTGCAGCAAGATATGCCGCAGCAAACAAGCAGCTCCACTTCGCAAAGCTCGGATCCGATCGCCCAGGCGTTCAGCCAGTTGTCTCAGGATCTGCAAGCGGGAAATCTTACAGCAGCCCAGCAGGACTACGCGACGATCCAGAAGGACTTTCAGGCCAAGGCTACGCAGGGCAGCGAAGGTGCAGAAAGCCATCATCACCATCACGGCGGGGGCAGCAGCAACGGCGGATCGAGTGAAATCAGCCAGTTGATGACCCAACTGGGCCAGGAGTTGAAGTCCGGGAGCCTGTCGTCCGCACAGCAGACCTATACTTCGCTGGAGAAAGACTTCCAGCAGTTCAGTCAGAATGGGTGGCAGCAGGGGCAGACATCGTCCGGGTCGACTTCGAACGCGGTTTCAGTGAGCGCCTGATCTCACGGCTTGTGTCCGACGTCGCGGGTCCCTTGTCTTAGACTGTGACAAGGTGACCGGTTTTTTTGCTAATTGCGAGGCACATGGTTTGGGGGTAGTCGGTCAGTGTTTCTGCGCCGGCTTTCGGTTCGTTCTGGCAGCCGGCCAATCCCCTCGCAATCAATGGGCCGAAGCATGAGCCGGCAACAGTCTTCTCTTGTTCAGAGCATGGCCCTTGAAGCGCTCGAACATCACCGGGCGGGCCGCCTGGCAGAGGCCGAGCAAATCTACCGGCAAATCCTGTCCCTCGATCCCAAGCATTCAGACAGTCTGCATTTGCTCGGCATGATCGCCTTCGAGATGGGGCGCAGCGAAGAGTCGGTCAGTCTCATCGAGAGGGCAATTGAAATCAAAGGCAACGCCGCGTCCTATCATTCCAACCTGGGCAATGTACTGCAGTGGCGTGGCGAGCTATCGCAAGCGGGAGCCTGTTACCAGCGCGCGCTGCAACTGAAGCCGGATTCGGCTGAGATTTATGTGAACCTTGGAAACATCTTCAAGGCGCTGCGCCAGATCGATTCCAGCCTGACCTGCTATCGCCGGGCATTGGTCCTCGAACCGCAGTTAGCGGAAGCGGCCACTTCGGAGGCCGCCGTGCTGTTGCTCACGGGGGACTTTGCGACTGGATGGGCCGGTTCTGAACGGCGTTGGGACACGTTGGATCTGGACAAGCCACGCGCCTATCCCTGGCCACGCTGGAAGGGCGAACCGCTGCCGGGCCGATTGCTGATCTGGCGCGAGCAAGGGATCGGAGACGAAATCATGTTTGCCGGGCTCATTCCGGATGCCATTCGCTCCGGGATTTCCTGCGTACTCGATTGCGACCCAAGGCTGGCGACGCTCTTTGCGCGCTCATTTCCCGAAGCCGCCATCGTCCCTGGTCTCGTCCCGGAAGATCATCCCGAACTGGATATCGCCGCACATCTACCTTGCGGCAGCTTGCCCGGCTTGTTCCGGAGATCGAGCGCGGCCTTTGCGGCAACCTCATCGCCTTACCTGGTGTCCGATCCATTGAAGCGAGCCTTGTTCCGCAGGCGCTATTTCGATGGCCGCAGAACTGTCGGACTGGCCTGGCACACGGCGAACAAGAAGACGGGGCACATTCGCTCCGTCGACCTAGCGGTGCTCGCACCGCTCTTTGCCCTTTCGGGGATGCGGTGGATCAGCCTTCAATATGGAGGCCATGACAGCCTGGAAGAGCAGGCGGCAGCGGCGAACGCACCCATTTTGATTGATCGCGATGTCGACCAGCTCACAAATATGGATGAGTTCGCCGCGCAAGTTGCAGCAATGGATTTGGTAATCACAATCGATAATTCAACAGCGCACCTAGCGGGTGCGCTGGGAGTTCCGACCTGGGTTCTGTTGCCTTTCGCGCCCGATTGGCGCTGGCTTCTGGACCGAAGCGACAGCCTCTGGTATCCCTCAATTCGCCTGATTCGGCAAGCGAGAATGGGTGACTGGCAATCCGTTGTGCAACAAGTAAGCGATGCTCTTGGGCAACAAGGGCCTAGCTCGGCTGGCGGGGCTTGAAATAGCAGGTGCCGCCGGCAAGGATTGTTGTCCAGATGGAGGGGTCGGCGGGTTGCTCGCTGGAGCCGAGGAAGAGGATGCCGTCGGGGGCGAGTAGGCGGTGAATGCCGGCAAGCAGGGTTTTGCGGGTCTCGTGGGAAAAGTAGAGCATGACGTTGCGGAGGAAGATGACGTCGAAGCGGTCCGTCGAGCGGTTGAAGGGCAGCGCGGGGCCACAGAGGTTGGCCTGGCGGAAGTTGCAGAGCTTGCGGACTTCGGGCTTGACGACCCAATCCTCGCCTACATGATCGAAGTAGCGGACCACGAAGCGGGCGGGGAGTCCGCGATTGATCTCGATGCGGTGGTAGAGGCCGGCCTGGGCGCGCTCGACGACCTCGGTGCAGAGGTCGGTGCCCTCGATGCGAAGGTCCCAGCCAACGAGCATGGGGAAATGCTCGCGCAAGAGCATGGCCAGGCTGTATCCCTCCTGGCCGGTGGAGCAAGCGGCGCTCCAGAAGCGGAGGCCGCGCGCAAACCGGCGGCCTTCAATGAGCTTGGGCAGCAGTTCGGTGCGCAACAGCTCGAAGGGGCGGGTGTCGCGGAAGAAGCTGGTCTCGTTGATGGTCATGGCCTCGGCGATGGCGCGCTCGAGAGCCGGATCGCGCTTGGCGCGCAGGTGGCGTACAAGCTCGTCGATGCGGCTCATGCCCTGATTGCGCAGGAGCTTGGTGAGGCGCGTCTCGAAGAGGTAATCGCGCGAGGGATCGAGCAGGTTCTGCGAAAGGCCATAGACGAGTTGGCGGAGGTATCCGTAGTCGACGCCGGCGGCCTGTTCCATCGCGGGGCGGTCCATCACGAGAGCCCCTGGCGAACAAGGTCACGGGGAAGCGGTTGGGTCTCGGCGCGCGCCCGGCCAACGATGCGAAGGATCTCGGGAGCGATGGCGTCGAGGGGGAGGATTCGGTGGGCCAGGCCTGCTCCGACAACCGCGCCGGGCATGCCCCACACGGTGCTGGTGGCCTCGTCCTGGGCCAGAACGGCGCCACCCTGCTCGCGAATGGTGCGGCATCCGTTCAAGCCATCGGACCCCATGCCGGTAAGCACCACGGCCAGAACACCCGATCCGTAAACTCTTGCCACTGAGCGGAAGAGTACATCGACGGCGGGGCGGCAGTGATTCTCAAGCGGGCCCTGGGTGAGGTGGAGCGTGGGCGGCACCCCTGGCGTGGAGACCGCCAGGGCCTCGAGGTGCCAGTTGCCGCGCGCGATGGAAATGGTTCCGGCGCAGACTGGATCGGCTTCGGCGGCCTCGCGGACGCGCAGGCGGCAGCGGCCGTTGAGGCGTTCGGCGAAGAGGCGGGTGAAGAGTTCGGGCATGTGTTGCACAATGAGGACCGGCAGCGGGAAGCCGGCGGGAAGCGCCGGGAGCAGCACATCGAGAGCGGCCGGGCCGCCGGTGGAGACACCGATGGCGACAACGGTTGGAGCAGACGAGATTGGCTGCGGCCGGAAGGGCTGGGTGTGGGCCTGCGTCAGGGGCGGAATGAGGGCTGTGCGGGTTGCGCCTGGAAGAGCCGGCTGAGGGCGAAAGGAGGAAGGGCTCATCGGCTGGGCAGAAGCTGGAGCGGGCGACTGTTCCGTGAGGGCGTGGATTTTGGGAATCAGGTCCTGGGCCAATGTGCGAAGCGCGGCCTCGCGGCCGGATTGCCCGGCCGGCTTGGTCACGTAGTCGGCCGCGCCGCCGGCAAGGGCTTCAATGGTGACCTTGGCGCCGCGTTGGGTGAGCGAACTGCACATGATCACTGGCATTCTGTGCCCCTGTTTCCGCAGTTCCTTGAGCGTGACCAATCCGTCCATTACAGGCATCTCCACATCGAGCAGAATCAAGTCGGGGCGATTGAGGGCGAGACTACTCAGCGCCGAAGCGCCGTCGACGGCAGTTCCCGCGACTTCAAGGCCGGCTTCCGCAGCGACGATGGAACGCAACAGGCTGCGCATCACGGCGGAGTCGTCGACAATGAGGATGCGGGTGCGGCGAATGGGCGCCATCGGTCAAACCTCGATTCAGGCCTCGATTCAGGCCTCGATTTAGGCCTCGATTCAAGCCTCGATTCAAACCTCGACCAGGCCGAGCATGGCGAGTTTTTCTTTGAGCGCTTCGCCGTCGAATGGTTTCATCAGGTACTCGTCCGCGCCGGCATCGAGGGCGCGCACGATGAAGTCATTCTCCGCCTCGGTGGTCACCATCATCACTCTGGTGCCGGTGAAACCCTCGGCGCGCATTTCCTTGAGCATCTCCAAACCGTTCATCACCGGCATGTTCCAGTCCAGAAGCGCCAGGTCGAAGGCGCGCTCGCCATGCAAGCGGTCGAGACCAGCCCGGCCATCGGCTGCTTCCTCGCACTCGATTCCTTCTTCTTCAAGCAGGCCGCGCAGGAAGCCCCTGACGAAGCGGGAATCGTCGACGATGAGTGCTCGCATAGTTACCTCCTGTGCCCCAGCTTCTAGCTTCTAGCGGCTAACCTGGCTGGCCCTGGCTCAGGCGCAACGGGTCCAGCCGCTCGGGATCCAGCATGACCAGCAGCTTGCCCTTGAGTTTGTATGCGCCGGCAAACAAGGCCTTACGGCGCTGGTCAAGAATCGAAGGGTTGGGCTCGTGGTCGGAAGAGGAGACGGTGAGCACTTCGCCGACCGAGTCTACGAGCAGTCCGAAGCATCCGCCCCCCGATTCGAGCACGAGGATGTCTTGTGCGCCTTCCTTTGGAGCAATGCCCAGCAGTTGGCGCAGGCTTACGGTGGTGAGCACATCGCCGCGGTAGTGCACCAGTCCGCCTACGTAGGCGGGCGCCAGCGGGACCGGCTGCGGCCGCGTCGAGCCTACGATCTCAAGGATGTGGGTGATGGGTACGCCGAACCAGGTTTCGGCCAGGCGCACCGAGCAGACTTCCACGAGCGCCGAAGACTTTTCTTTTTTATGTAGAACGGTTGCAGTGCTCATGCGACTGTCTCCGCGATTCGGTTCCATTCCTCGGGCGCGCTCTCGCTGGCCGGCAAGGGCGCCACTCCGGCAAGGTCGACCACGCCAGTAACGCGATCCCGGAGGAGCGTCACGCCGCCGGTGCGCTGGCTGGTTCCGGCTTCGAACAGTTCGCCGCCCGCGGCCACGTCCAGCACATGCGAGACCGCAATGCCCACATGGCGATTGCCCTCGCGGCAAACGACGACGATGACGCGACCTTCAGGGTTGGCTTCGACCGCGGCCATCACCCCTCCCGAATCTTCGACCGGCATCAACTGGCCTTCGAAGTTGAGCACCGGCCGGTAGCCGATGTACTCGATGCGCGAGAGCGGGATTTGCTCGATGCGCAGCACGTCGGCAAGCGGCACCGCGGCCCTACGGCCCGCCGCCTCGACCAGCAGATACTCCATGCCCTTGGCGGCGTCGATGTCTTCTTCTCCGGCCGGGCTCGCGGCGTCCTGATCGGCGATCATGGTCACTCCGGCCTTCATGGCGATGGCTCCGGGATCCAGAATCAAGGCCAGGTCGGCATTGCCCAGCACGGTTGCGCCCGAATAGAGGCCGATGTCCTTGAGCACGGTGGAGAGCGGCTTGACGACGATCTCTTCCGTGTCTGCGAGGCCGTCGACCACAAGGCCGTAACGGCGGCCATCGGCATCGAGCACGGCGATGAAGTTGTCCCGCTCCGAAGCGGATTTGTGCTCACCGGCGGGCATCAGAAGCCGATTGAGAAAGATCAGCGGCAACAGCCTGCCGCGAAGCCGGTACAGCGGAGCGCCTTCGATCCACTCGATGGCTTTGCCTGCCTGTTCGGCGGGAATGTGGACCAGTTCGGAGAGCGCGCCCTGGGGCAGCGCAAAACTCTGATCCACACTGCGCACGATCAGCGCCGGAATGATGGCCAGGGTAAGCGGAATGCGCAGGCGGAGAGTGGTTCCCTGGCCGGTGCGGGAGTCGATCTCGACCTTTCCGCCGATCTTTTCAACATTGGTGCGGACAACGTCCATGCCCACGCCGCGGCCGCTGACGTTGGTGACCGCGGCGGCGGTGGAGAAGCCGGGGAGAAAGATGAGTTGCAGCAATTCGCGCTCGCCCAGTTGCGCGGCGCGCTCCGGCGCAATGACGCCGCGTTCGATGGCCTTTTGGCGCACCTTGTCGACGGCAATGCCGGCGCCGTCGTCGGAGACTTCGATGACGACGTGGCTGCCTTCGTGGCTGGCGCGCAACTTGAGCGTTCCCTCTGGGTCTTTGCCCGCGGCCTGGCGCACTTCCGGAGGTTCGATGCCGTGATCGAGAGAGTTGCGAACCGCATGGGTCAGCGGATCTTTAATGGCTTCGAGCAGGCTTTTGTCCAGTTCCGTGTCCTGGCCCTCGACCTGGAGACGGACGCGCCGGCCGAGCGACTGGGAGAGGTCGCGGACGATGCGCGGCATCTTGGAGAATATGTTCGAGACCGGCTGCATGCGGGCCTTCATCACGTTCTCGCGCAGATCGGCGGTCACCATGTCGAGGCGCCGCGACAGCAGAGTCATGTTGGGGTCGGCCGCGGTGGCCTGAAGCACCTGGTTGCGAGTGAGCACCAATTCGCCGACGAGATTCATCATGCGGTTAAGCAGGACGACGTCGACGCGGAGGGTACTTTCCGCGGCGCTGCCGGGGGCAGCTCCCGTTGCCTGAGCGCGAGGGCGGGAGTTATCGGTCCCGGCATCGGCTGCCTGGGGTTTGGCGGCAGGCTCCGAAGCCGCTTCGCCAGCCTCCGGGGCCGATGCAGACGGTGCGGATTCCGGTTCGGCAGAAACGGGCAACTGGGCTCCAGACGCAGATGTGAGGGCCTCCGTCGAGGTTACTGTCGATTCCACGGGCGCCGATTGCGCGCCGGCTTTGATGCGGACCGGCTGTCTTGCATGCGCCGGGGCCTGGAGTTCCTCCAACCGTTGGATCAGTGCCGTATCCTCTCCGTCTCCCTCGCTGGCCTCGGTCTCAATGGACTTGAGAATGGAGCGTAGCCCGTCCAGCAGTTGCAGGAGACCGGTGACGATGGGCTGTTCGGCGACCAGCTTTCCATCGCGCAACATGCCAAGCAGGTTCTCTCCGGCGTGGGCCAGCTTCTCCAGCCGCTTGAAGCCCAGGAACCCCGTGGTTCCCTTGATCGTATGCACGGAACGAAAGATATCGCCAAGCAGAGCCGCATCTTGTGGCCGCGCCTCGAGATCCGTGAGGCAGCGCTCCATGCGGTCCAGCCCTTCCTGGCTCTCAATCAGGAACTCCCTTGTCAGCTCATCCATTGCGTCCACTCATCCAGCCTGCCGGAGTCTTGAGTTCCCGGCGCAGCAGCACTCTAGACCCTTATCGGATGGAAAGGGGCCGACTTGAGAAGGCAGGTCAGGGATCAGGGGTCAGGCCGCTCGATTCCCAGTAGCGTTCTGATGTACAGGAACATAGGAGATGCTTTAGCCTCAAGTCTCAGGCCGTCTGGGGATTGGAAACACGATGAACACGAAGAACAAGCCGGCGCTCACCGATAACGCGCTCGAAGCGCTGCTCGAACAGGCCAGGCTGGCCGCAAAAAACTCCTACTCGCCTTATTCGACATTCAAGGTGGGTGCGGCGTTGCGGTTGACGAGCGGAGAAGTTGTCACGGGAACCAACGTGGAGAACATCAGCTACGGGCTCACCATCTGCGCGGAGCGGTCGGCGCTGGTTCGAGCCGTTTCCCAATTCGGGCCGGGAATTCGGATTCAGGCGGTTGCCGTGGCCAACCTGAACGATGCGGCAAGCCCTCCTTGTGGCGCATGCCGCCAGGTGCTGGCGGAGTTCATCCTGCCCGATGCGCAGGTCATGTTTCCGGCTGCCGGCGGCGTGCGGACGATGGCGTTTTCCGAGTTGCTGCCGATGGCGTTCGAGATGAAGCTGAAATGAGCTGGGATCGACTAACGATCTAGCGTAGAAGCGATAGTGAACGGTCCAGTGGGCTAGCCGCTTGCGATAATCTCTATTGTCAATGATTTGAGGTTTTGACGGTCATGCTCAGTTCCGCTCCTGTCCCGTTGCACACAGTCGATCTGATTCGCAAGAAGCGCGACGGCGGCGAGCTCGATGAACGGGAGATCGCTTTTCTGGCGAACGGCGCGGCCTCGGGTTCGATTCCGTTGGAACAACTGTCGGCATGGCTTATGGCGGCCTGGTTGAAGGGGCTTTCACTGGAGGAGACACGGGCGCTGACGCTTGCCATGCGCGACTCAGGAGAGAAGTTTTCGCCGGCGCGGCTGGGCAAAAAAGCGGTCGACAAGCACTCGACCGGCGGCGTGGGCGACAAGACCAGCTTTCTGATTGCGCCGCTGGCCGCGGCTTGCGGAGTGGCAGTGCCCATGATCAGCGGGCGCGCGCTTGGCCACACCGGCGGGACGCTGGACAAGCTGGAATCGATTCCCGGGTTCCGCATCGCATTGACGCTTTCCGAATTCGAGACAGTTCTAATGAAATGCGGAGCTTCGATCGTCAGCCAGACGCCATCACTTGTTCCGGCCGACCGCGTCCTCTATGCGCTGCGCGACCGCACCGCGACGGTCGAAAACCCGGGGCTGATCTGCGCTTCGATTCTGAGCAAGAAACTGGCGGCGGGCCTGGACGCGCTGGTTCTGGATGTGAAGACTGGCTCGGGGGCCTTCCTACGCAAACAGGAGGATTCGGAATACCTGGCCGCGCTCATGGTGGCGACGGCGGAGGCAGCCGGGACGCGCACTGTGGCCCTGATGACAGACATGAGCCAACCGCTGGGGCGTGCCGCTGGCAACTGGATCGAGCTGGTGGAGGCCGTTGAGTTGCTGCGCGGCGAGCGTCCCGCGGAGAGTGAGGATCTGCGTGAGCTTTCGCTGATTCTGGCTGGATGGATGATCCATCTTGGCGGACAGGCGGCCACGCCGCAGGCCGGTCGCGCGCGCGCTGAAGCGGCGCTGGCAGACGGCTCCGCGCTGAAACGTTTTTTCCAAATGATCGCGGCCCAGGACGGGGACATTTCGACGTTCGACGATCCGATTGGATTCCACAATCCGGGCGCGACCGAGGTGGTGGCAGCCTGGGAGAGTGGCTTTGTGGCGGAGATGGATACGACTGCGCTGGGCTGGGCGGTGCAAAGGACTGGAGCGGGCCGCGAGAAGGCCGGCGAACCCGTCGATCCGCACGCGGGAATTGTGTTCAATGCTCGGCGCGGGGCGCGAGTGGAGCGCGGGCAGCCGATAGCGGTGATCTACGCCACGACGGAGGCAATGCTGCGGGAACCAAGCGAACTGTTAAGAGATGCGATAACGATTTCTACTACTTCTCCCGATTTTGTGCCCCTGGTCAGCCGCATCATCACCAGAGAAAATGCTGAGAACTATTTGCGGAATGCTGTAAGGTAATCGGATAAGAGCAGTTCATAGTTCAAAGTTCGCAGTTCACAGTTTCCGGTCAATGGACAGTGCACGCGTGGTCAGAGAACTACGAACTGCGAACCAAGAACTAAGAACTGTTTTTACGGAGGCACTGCATTGGTTCGATTCACAGGGGTGCTGGGAATTTTGGCTGTGCTGCTGGCAGCGTGGCTGGGGTCTACCAATCGCAAACACATCCGCTGGCGCACCATTGCCTGGGGGCTTGGGCTGCAGATCACGTTCGCGTTCCTGGTGCTGCGCTTCGACTATGGACAGCGCGCGATGACCTGGGCGGGCGGCGTGGTGACCAATATGCTCGCTGCCACATTCGCCGGAACGCGAGTTCTTTTTGGCCAGCTCGGTCTTCCCAATTCCGGGGCGTTCGGCAATCTTCTTCCACCCAACTCGGGCTCCATCTTCGCATTCCAGGTGCTGCCGACCATCATCTTTATCTCCGCATTCTTCGCCGTGCTCTATCACATCGGCGTCATGCAGATCGTGATTCGCGCCATGGCTTGGGTGATGCTCAAGACCATGCGCATCTCCGGCGCGGAGAGCATGAACGTGGCGGCCAGCATCTTCATGGGCCAGACCGAAGCGCCGCTCACCATACGGCCTTTTCTTTCCAAAGCCACGCGCAGCGAATTGATGGTGATCATGACCAGCGGCATGGCGCACGTGTCGGGCGGGATCATGGCGATGTACATTTCGCAGGGCGTGGAGGCACGGCATCTGCTCTCGGCGGTGATCATGACGTCGCCGGGCACAATTCTGCTGGCGAAGATGCTTGTGCCCGAGACCGAAGTGCCGGCGACGGAAGGCAGGGTTGTTATTCCCAAAGACGAGATGCACGCCGACGAGAATCTGATCGGCGCCATCGCGCGCGGCACCATCGACGGCGGCAAGCTGGCGATGAACGTGGCCATCATGCTGATCAGTTTTCTGGCGCTGGTGGCGCTGCTGGACAGCCTGCTGGGCTGGGTGCATGGCGGAGTGCCGTGGATTCCCGGTTCGCTGGGCCAGATACTCGGCTTCCTGTTTGCGCCGGTGGCGTGGCTCATTGGGGTGCCATGGCACGACTGCATGGCAATCGGCAATCTGCTGGGCACACGCATGGCGCTGAACGAAGTGATCGCTTACATTGCGCTAGGCGCGCAGAAGGCAACGCTGGCGCCGCGGTCGTTCACGATTGCGACGTTTGCGCTGTGCGGGTTCGCGAACCTGGGCTCAATCGGCATGCAGATCGGCGGAATCGGCGCGCTGGTTCCTGAGCGGCGCAACGACCTGGCAAAGCTGGGCGTGCGGGCCATGCTGGCGGGGACGATGGCGAACCTGATCTCGGCGTCGATTGCCGGGATCTTTCTGGGGTGAGTGCGGGCGATGGGGCAGAGATGGAAATGCTCGCTTGCAATTCTGATGCTGCTCGCTTCTGCGGTTGCGGGTAAAGCGCAGCACCCATCTCCCAGCCACTCGTATCTGGGTTTCGACAGGAATGAATATCCCGGCGACGCCGCCCTCCCGGCTCTGCACAAGAGCTTTCACTACACGAGCTATTGGCTGAACAATCCGCCGGGAGCACAGCAGAACAGTTGGGCGGGCAAGCGCGCGCTGCTAAAGCAGAGCGGCTTTGGATTTCTGGTTCTGTTTAACGGGCGGGCCTATAAGGAATTGAAGGGCGCGGATGCGGTTGCGTTGGGAATCGCCGATGGGAAGGCGGCTGTTGCAGCGGCGGTGCGTGAAGGATTTCCGAAGAACGTAATTATCTTTCTGGATCAGGAAGAGGGCGGGCGGCTGTTGCAGGAACAATCCGATTACATCTTGGCGTGGGCGGATGCGGTGCGTGCGGGTGGGGCGCGCGCTGGCATTTATTGCTCTGGCATTGAGGTTGTTGACTCAAGCGGTCCAACGAGCACTGCGCGGGACATTGTCGTCCTGGAAAGCTTGATTAGAACATGTCGAGACATGCCTCCTGGAAGCGAAATCTGCATTGGAAGTAAAAACGAGCCACAGGAGCGCTTGAGGTTATGGATAGCTGATGACCAGTGTCCTCCTTCGCCCGGGTGCACGCCTCAGCTCCCCTTGCTGGATGCGATCAATTCAGTAGAACTCGCGGGCCATGTAGTGGTCTGGCAATACGCCCAATCCCCGCGCCGAGCGCAGTTCAGCGCGCACTGTCCCGCCAACCAGGCACCCGATGGCAACTGCTACGCGCCGGGACTTGCGCCGAGCGCAAACACATTTGTTGACTTGAACACGGCGGATTCGCCCGATCCATCGGAGGCGCCCTAGGCAGTCACCCGCGCAAGCGCCGCATCCGATAAAACAGTGTGAGGGCCGTGACCGTGCCGCAGGTGAGCAGGCTCGCGGCCATGCCGAGAGTGAGCGAGATGTCCTGCTGGAAAAGACCGTGAACGATGCCGATGGCTTGCAGAATGCTGAAGCCGCCGAAGGTGATGAGGGAAATGCCCTCGTCGGTCTTCTTGCGCCAGACGGCGATGATTTGCGGAACGAAGAGCAGAGCGTTGCAGCCCAGGCCCAGTCCAAAGACGATGGCGACTATCTGCTTCATGCGGGCTGCCCTTCCTTGCGGAATCTTTCCGCATTGCGCGCCTTGGCCCTGGCGGCCTCTTCTTCGCGATTGCGCGACGGCGCGTTGGTTTCGAGCGAGCTGAGCATACGAGCCGAGATTGCGGCGATCTCATCCACGGCTCGATTGAAGGCAGATTCGTTGGCCTTCGAGGGCTTGGTGAATCCGCTGACCTTGCGCACAAACTGAAGCGAGGCGGCGCGGATCTCCTCATCGGTTACCGGAGGATCGAAGTTGAAAAGCATTTTGATGTTGCGGCACATCGGCTGGAACCTCTATCGCTATTCTCGCGCATTCGCGGCGCGGATTCGAACCGTCACGTCCGGGCGGCCAATGCGTTCGCCGTCACAAATCAGGGTGTTCGCGTTTTGTTATCCTGTTGCGTGCAATACGAACGCCTGATCTACCCACAGTACGACGCGCCACTTCTTGAAGCCTATGGCGGCGCTTTCGAATCCGTCTACGTCGCGCTCCATCCGTTTGTTGGCGTGCCGGACGAGCTTGCCTGGAAAACCACGAAACAGTATCCGAGCGACGAGCAGATTCTGACCGTGGGGAAGAAATGCACGTGGGCTCATGTGGCGAGCAAGACTGGCCTTGGCACTTGCGCGAAGCTGAACCAGGCGTTGCTGACGTCGATCGGGTCGATTGGCGAAGACCTGTGCGACGACGCGGCAAGCGGCGCGCTGAAGACCTTTCTGGAATCCGAATCCATATGGATGCCGGGCGAGGGCAGATTCGAACCGCTGCTGCAAAGGGATATTCTGAACGCGTTTGAAGCCGCAGGCTGTGGTGAGTTGATCTTCGTGCCCGAATTTCCGGGAGCCGATCCGGTGCAGCGGCTCAATGTGCTGGGGCTCAGGAGACGTGGAGAGAACTTTCCAAACCGGGGAACGCTGGCCGCGCTGGACGAGTCGTTCTTGCTGACGGTGGACTGGGACAGCTTCTTCACCCTGTTTTATGGCCCTCGCGCGTTTGTGGCTGAGGTGGTTCGCCGCGACAATCTGGAAGGCTTCTTCGCGACTCCGACCACCGAACATACGTGGTTCAACTATTCATACGGATGTTCGGCGGTAACCATCTATCCGGATAGCTGGGTGGTTGGCTGAGAACGACGTCTTCCCTTCCCTCTGACCTGCGCCTGTAGAATTCGAGAGAGCGCACCGTCGGGATTCGATATGACTTACTACGAACAAGTGACTGAAGCGGCCGAGTTCCTTCGCGGAAGGCTGGGCGGCCTTGCTCCGCGGATCGGCATTGTGCTGGGCTCGGGACTGGGCGCTGTGGCCGATGCGGTTGCAGCACCTGTCTTTGTTCCTTACGGCGAGATTCCGCACTTTCCGCAATCGACGGTCGAGGGGCACTCGGGAAGGATCGTCGCGGGGTTGCTGGGCGAAGCGCCGGTTGTGGTGATGCAGGGGCGCGTGCACTCCTACGAGGGCTACACGCCGCAACAGGTGACGTTTCCCATGCGCGTGCTGGGCATGCTTGGCGTGCGGGCCGCGGTGCTTACCAATGCGGCGGGCGGCATCCAGCAGGGCTATCGCGTGGGCCAGCTTGTCGTGCTCGCCGACCACATCAACCAGATGGGCTGGAATCCGCTGACGGGGCCGAACGAGCCGCGCTTCGCGATGCGCAAGGGCGCGGGGCTGCGCTTCTTCGACATGACCGAGGCCTATTCGAAGCGACTGCGGGAACTGGCGAAGGACACCGCAGCGGAGGAAGGATTTGCGCTCGACGAAGGAGTCTACCTGGCTACGCCGGGGCCTTGCTTCGAAACGCCAGCGGAGATTCGGGCTTTTCGCGCGCTGGGAGCCACGCTGGTGGGCATGTCCACAGTGTCGGAGACGATTGTGGCGCGGCACATGGGGATCGAGGTGCTGGGCATCTCGTGCGTGACCAACCTGGCTGCAGGGATGGGCTCGACTCCGCTGAGCCACGAAGAGGTATCGGAGACTGGGCGGCAAGTGGAGCGTCGATTGGCTGGGCTGCTGTCACGACTGGCGCCGAAGATTGCGGTGGTGGTGGAAGCGGAGAAATGAGCAAGACTGAAAGCGAAGCCGAGCAAGTTGCGGAGACGCCGCGCCTGCCATTTCCGCCCGTGACCGTGGGCATTGCCGGCTGCTCGGGCTCGGGCAAAACGACTCTGGCGGCTGAGCTGGCACGCGCGCTGGGCGGGATTCACTTCCATCTCGACAACTACTACCGCGACCTGGGCCACATCCCTTACAGCGAGCGGATCAAGCAGAACTTCGACGATCCGGCTATGATCGAAAGCCCGCTGCTGGTGGCGCACGTGGGGGCGCTGGCACGCGGCGAGACCATCGAACGGCCGGTCTACGATTTCTCGACGCACACGCGCGTGCCGGGGCGCACAGAGCAGGTGATGGCGGGCGCATTCCTGGTTGTGGAGGGGTTGTTTGCGCTTCACTATCCGGAGCTTTTGCCGCTCTACAAACTGAGGGTTTACATCGACACGCCGGACGAGCTCTGCTTTGAGCGGCGCATGAAGCGCGATATCGAGCAGCGCGGGCGGACACCGGAGTCGGTGCGGCTGCAATATGAAGCCACGGTACGGCCGGCGAGCGAGAGGTTCGTAAGGCCGTCGGCGGCGAATGCCGATCTCACAGTGGACGGAACCGGGGCGCTGGACTGGAAGGTGGAGCGGGTGCTCGGGGAGTTGCGGTCGCGGGGGTTGCTGGTGGGGATCGAGTAGCGGAAACGTCCGAAAGCTCTAGTCTGAGAACCTACTTCCCCGCGGTCAGCGCCTCGACTGGCAGCAGCATGTCTTCCTTGCGCATCACCAGGTTGGTGGCGTTGAGGGTGGCGAGCTCGAAGCCGTGGCCGTGGGTAATGGCGTCGGTGGGGCAGGCTTCAACGCAATAGCCGCAGAAGATGCAGCGGTTGTAGTCGATATTGTAGACCTTGGCGTAGCGCTCGGAGGAAGAGATGCGGACTTCCGCGGTGTTCTCGGCTGCCTCGATGTAGATGCAGTTGGAGGGGCAGGCCGCGGCGCAGAGGAAGCAGGCCACGCACTTTTCCAGGCCGTTTTCGTCGCGCTGCAACACGTGGGCGCCGCGATAGCGCTGTTCGAGGACCGCTCCGCGCAAGGGCCCCTTGCCGTCGGGGTAGTTCTCCACCTGCGACGGCTCCAGCATCTCCCCGAAGGTGATGCTCATGCCCTTGACGATACCGGCGACGTTGCGCACGATCGACATGAGGCTAGTATACGATGAAGTGCGATCCTGCTCACATCAGGGCAGATAAATGCGTCATGTTCAATGGCGGACGCGAGGCGGGGCGGACTGGCCGTGGTTGTTGGCAGGCGGCGTGATGACGGGCTTGCGCTCGAGGATGGGCTTAATCAGTTCCCGGCAGAGCGGTGAATCCTGGCCGCGCTGCAGATCGGGAACCGCATCCTGGGCGCGGCAGAGGCGCAGCTCCATCGCTTCGGCATCGCCCTTGAGAAGCTGAAGGGAGCGCTCCTGTCTGGTGGAAGGGTCGATGTCGTAGCGGAAGACGACGTCGTTCGACGGCTTCTTGTTGTCGTAGTCGAAGTGGCTCCATGTGGCGATGAACTCGCGGCCGTTTGGTTCGGCGATGGCCGCGTAGACCTGCGTCCACTGGATGCCGGGGGGCGTGTTGGCGCTCCACAGGGGCACTCCCTGGCCTCCTCGAATCCAGCGCGCGGTCCAGCGGTGTTGCGCGATGTCGTAGTGGAAGGCCGTGAAGTAGGTGTTGGGGTTGCATTCGCGGCAGTTGTCGTAGATAACGGCCAGCTCTTGCGGCGCAGAATCGGCAAAGCGCATCCAGTCGAGCCAGCGCAGGTTCACTCCGCCAATGAGCGGCGCCACGATGTGGTTGGTGAGCGAGACGCTCCACACGCTGAAGGTTTCCGCGTTGGCGGTCGACTGCGGGTTGGCTCGATTGGTGGTGACGACCAGCGCGGCATCGTACTGGACGGCGATCTCGCGAATCGAGGTCCAGTCCTGGACGGCAAGGGAGCGCGTGACCCAGACGACGGTGTCCTGATCCTTGGGGGAGTGGAAATTGATCCAGCGGAATGTGTCGGGGGCTTGCTGGGAGAAGAGAGGGAAAGCGACTGTCAGCAAGAATGTGGTTAGGGCAAGACTCCGCAGGGCTGTGACGCAACGCATAAGTTTAGATATAGCAGACGGCGCGGCGGTGAACCGGCCTCTCGGAGTGTGTGCGGAAGGAGGTGAGGTTGAGAGTTCGCCGTGAACATGCAGACGGTGTTTGGCCGTTTCAGGAAGGGTGTATTTCGGCGCAATAAGTGGCTTTTTGGAGATAGAACAGGCATTTTCAGGGCAAAAATGGGCCAAAATCGACGGTGTTTTTGAGGGAGTGTCAAGCGGGAACTCTGTAAGTGGTTCATTGGAGGGCACCTGCGGTTGCGGATGAATTGTGCAAAGTATGCCGGGGAGAGGGGGGGTACGGTGGCACATGCAACTTGGGGCTTTTTGGGACCGGGAATCGTGCTGAATTTGCGGAAGGAGGGTGGAGGAGGTTCATAGCCTCATTCTGCACTCGGGGACGGCAATTCTCCGCAAAGTGCCAAGGCCCTGGAGACGAGATCCCCAGGGGACCCGGGGTGGGGGTAAGGTGGGTGTTGGTGCGATCCCACTCATCACGATGAGACCGTGATGAATGGGGCAGCCGGCCCCAGACCAGGGTCCGAGTGTTGCATCGCAGAGTTCGTTACAGAGGTTGAGGTCCCGAACCGCAGGCCCTTCGACTCCGATTGGCGCAAATTACGCGCCAATCTGCGCTCAGGGTGACAGATTTGTTTTGGTGCGAACTTGCGGGGCGCGATTCTAGAGGGTGATGACGACCTTCCCTATCTGCTGATTGCTTTCCAGGTACCTGTAGGCTTCGACGGTTTGATCGAAGGGGAAGGTCCGGGCGATCTCCGGCTTGAAGGATCCATCCGCAAGATGATCGTAGATGTACTTCTTCATGATTTCCCACTCCGGGGTGCCACGCAGTTCGCCGAAGGTGTAGCCGAACATGCCAATGGTCCGGCCAAAGACAGCCATGGGGAAGGGCGTGGGCTTGCCCGCGAGCATGCCGTAGAGGAAGATGGTACCGTCGTTTGCCGTGGCCTGAGCGAGTGTGTTGATGTAGTCGCCGCCGACCGGATCGAAGACGATGCGCGCACCCTTGCCCCCGGTGATCGACTTTACGCGGGCTACGAGGTCCTCCTCTTCCGTGGCAATGACGTGGTCGGCGCCAAGGGCTATGAGCCGATCCCGTTTGGCGGAGGTACGGGTCGCCGCGATAGAGATACCGCCCTGTGCTTTCACGATCTGAATGGCCGCGAGGCCGACGGACGAGCTGGCAGCGGTGACGATGACGAAGTCGCCGCCAGAGACTTTACCGAAGGGCACCAGCGCGCCGTAGGCGGTTGAGTACTGCATCCAGACCGCTGCACCCTCGACCGCGGAGAAGGAGTCTGGAACGGCTGCGAGAACGCTGGCGGGAACGACCGCCTCTTCCGCAAGCACCGGGTATTTGCTCATCGAAAAACCCGGAATGGTGCCGAAGCGCTTGCCGATGAGAGCGGGGTCAACCTCGGGACCAACGGCGATGACCTTTCCGAATGCCTCGTATCCAAGGCCGGAAGGCGGGGTGACCTTCTCCATGTAGACGCCGTGATAATACATGCTTTCGGCCCGGTTGAGGCCCACCGCTTCCACCTTGAGCAGAACCTCTTGAGGACCGGGCTGGCGATGGGACAGATCTTCGAAATGAAGGACCTCGGGACCACCGAGCTGGTTGAAACGGATTGCTTTGGGCATGATGCCTCCTGTCAGGAGATGCGCACGGCAAGAAGCGCGTCGCAAAATCTGCGCGGTCCGCAACCATCCAGAAGACAGCGACGCGTCATTTGCGACGGTCCGTTGACTGGAACAGGGGGCGCTGGGTGTCCCGGGTCCAAGAATCCGGACCCGGTGCACCCGGCAAATCAGAAACGGGCGGGCCATTTTCGAGCGCCGTGATAGACCCGGAGAATGCGGATGCGCCCGGAAGAGATCCTATAAACGAGCAGGTATGGTGTCCGGCCAACAATCCGTTCACGGGTTCCCGCAATGCGCCCGATGCGTCCACTGCGAGGAAAGCGGGAGAGCAATTTGGCTTCTTTATCAATGCGCTCAGCGACGGCGTAAGCGGCCTGCTCACTATCGTTCGCGATGTAGGCCGCAACTTCGTCCAGGTCGCGCAAGGCAGCCTTGCTCCAGATCAGTCTCAAGCGGTGGCCTTCAACTTCCGCGCCTTGCCGATCGCGCGATGAAAGTGCTTCATCGCTTCTTCATGGGGAATGTCGGGCGATTTATCCGCGAGCGCCTCTTCCACCCCGGCGCGGAACCAATCCTCATAGCCGGGTTCCGGTTCGCCTACATGCTTGCGCCATGCGGCATGTAATTTTTCATTCGCCCCTTCATCCCCCTCTTGCAGAAGGTTCTGGATGAGCCAATCCAGATCGGCGGGAGGCAATTGGCGGGCGTCTTCGAGGATGGTGGCGGCGGAACGGCGCATGGAGAGATTGTAGCGCGGAATCGAACGAGAGCGTGTTTCAACTCTTCTCACGATGAAGCTGTGAAATGGAGGGGGCACCCTGCCCGGAGTCTATCCTAACCGCTCAGGTTTATGGTACCCTGCTCTCGTGCCAACGGTCTTGAGATTGGGGAGCCTGCGAGTCGTTATCTACCCCAATGATCATTGGCCGGCGCATGTTCATGTCATCGGGCAGGGAAACAGCGCCATCTTCAACTTGAATTGTCTGGCTGGCCCATTGGGTTTGCGGGCAAATTTCGGTTTTTCAGAACACCAGTTGCGCGACACTCAAGCGAAGTTGCTGGATCACATCGCCAATCTTTGCAGGGCATGGGAGGAGAACCATGGACGAGCATAAGGAATTCAAGGAAGCCAACCGCAGAGGGCAAGAGATGCTGGCTGCAATTCCCCACGCCATCAGCGCCCGCTACGATCGCCGCATCGGACGGGTTGTGGTGCGCCTGAGCACTGGGTTGGAGATTTCCTTCTCGCCGCGCGATGCTCAGGGGCTTGAGACGGCCACATGGGAGCAGTTGCGGGAGATCGAGATTGACCCGCCGGGCTTCGGCCTTCACTTCCCCGCGCTGGACGCCGACTTGTACATTCCGGCGCTGTTGGAAGGGTTCTTCGGATCGAAACGATGGATGGCCGCGCGCCTGGGAGAGCTGGGCGGCAAAACTAAGAGCGCCGCGAAGGCGCAGGCGTCCAGAGCGAACGGCCGTTTGGGTGGCAGGCCGAAGAAAGTGGCTACCGCAGCCTGAGGACAGTGGTCAGTGGTCAGAAAAACGCTGGTCCGGGTTTGTGATTCCCACATCTCAATAACGAGATGTGGACCACCCGCCCGCTCATCGCGAACAATAAAGCCGCGACGAACGGGGCACAGCTTTTCAAGGCTCAGGGTAATTCTTCGGAACTGATGAACGGGCCACCTGCCTCATGATGATTCTTCAGGGCCGATGAACGGGTCGCCTGCCTACGGCGGTCCCTCGCCGTAGAGCACAGGAAAGTTCTTCTTTGGAATCCAATCTTCTTTTGCCAATACCTTGTTGGGATCGCGAGTATCTTCGCTTTTCACGAAATATTTATATTGCCAAATATTTTGGCCTGCGTTGAACCGAACGTCTAAGGTTTCCTGTACAGAACGATTCCTTGTCCGGAAATAAATTCTGTATGTGCTCGTCCCAATCCGTGTGGGTCTGATCGTGTATCCGAGTGGGACGCTCATGCGTGGATTGAGCATTCCGATATATTTCTCAGGAGACGGAGTGTGACCATAGATTATGGAAATGCTTTGCTCCGTGAGTTTTTCTAAATCTTGAACAGCAGGTCTCTTGTAGGCACCTTCAGAGATGGAATACGTCACATCGTTTAGCGGAGCTTTGCCGTCTACGAAAACTTGCAGTGGAAACGCCCCATCCTTGTCTGGGAAATCCCATAAGATCATGGCTACAGGAAAGCCATCGCCACCCGTGATCTGATCTTGTGTTAACTTCACGAGCTTCTCTAGGTCTCGGAGCTTGGCGTTCGCAACTGCTAGTTGTCCCTGTGTTCTTGTAAGTTCATTTTGGGTGTCCGATTGGAGCTTGTCAGCTCGGGCCTTCGCTTCTGTCGTTGCCAGCTTGTTTGATAGGGCCGACGCCAGGTTGACTTCACGAGAGTGAAGCTCCCTTACAATTCCGATCACAAGTGCGAACACCAGGCATACAATCGAGGCCCACCCTCGCAGCGTTATTCGTTCAACTAGGGGTTTGTCTTCCTCTGTCCAAGTCTTCCCCCCAAACGCGGCGATAGTCGATGAAGCTCCAACGACCAGGAGCGCAATGTTGAGAATTGTGTCCATTTCGACTCTTGTTGACTATACTATGGTGGCACTGGCAGGTGGCCCAAGCATCGATTCTACTTCCTTCGATCATTAGGCAAGATAGAAAGCTGTGCCCCATTCATCGCGGCCCTATTGTCGATGAGTGGGCCGCGAAGCCTTGCCGTCCACACGGTAATTCTTCGAGACTGACGAACGCTGCACCTGCCGCAATTTCATAGCCCCAGCTTCGCCCAGAGGGCGTCGACTTTGGACTTGGTCGCGCGGTCCATTTCGATCATCGCTGGCCATTGGCGGTCGAAGCCTTCGGCTTTCCATTTGCGGGTGGCGTCGATGCCCATCTTGGAGCCGAAGTTGGGGAGGCGTGAGGAGTGGTCGAGCGAGTCGACGGGGCCCAGCGTGAATTGGATGTCGCGCTCGGGGTCGATGTTGTTGGCGACACGCAGCACTACCTCGCCCACGTCCTGAACATCGCAATCTTCATCGACAACGACGATGCACTTGGTGAACATGGCCTGGCCGAGGGACCAGATGGCGCTCATCACCTTGCGGGCATGGCCGGGATAACTCTTGCGGATCGACACCAGCATCAGGTTATGGAAGACACCCTCGACGGGGAGATGGATGTCGACGATCTCGGGGATGGTCATCTTCATGGCGGGCAGGAAGATGCGCTCGACGGCACGGCCCATCCATGCGTCTTCCATGGGCGGCTTGCCGACGATGGTGGCGGCGTAGATGGGGTCTTTGCGATGGGTGATGCAGGTGAGATGGAAGACGGGGTAGTCGTCGGTGAGGGTGTAGAAGCCGGTGTGGTCGCCGAAGGGGCCTTCGCCGCGCAGCTCGCCGAGTTCGACGTAGCCTTCGAGAACGATTTCGGCGTTGGCGGGGACTTCGAGATCGACGGTCTCGCACTTGACGATTTCGACCGGCTTGCCGCGGAGGAAGCCGGCGATGAGAAACTCTTCGACTTCGGGCGGCGCGGGGACGATGGCGGAGAATGTGGTGGCGGGATCGGTGCCGATGGCGACGGCAACCTCTAAGCGCGAGCCCTTGAGATTGCCGAGCGCAACCTGAGGCAGGCCCCCGATGGGGCCGTCAGGAATGGCAACCGCGCCGCCGGCCGACTCGGCCATGGCGGCCACTCTTGCCATGCTGGGATCGGCGTCGGCGGAGGTTGTGGCGGCTGCGCGCAATGCATTGCGATAGTGCTCGGCGGCTACCTTCTGCCGCTGCCAGTGCATGCCGGTGGTCTGGCCGTCGTAGACCTGCATCCGATACATGCCGATGTTGCGCTTGCCGCGGCCCCCTCCTTTTCCAGGATCGCGGGTGTGGACGCAAGGCAGGGTGATGAAGCGGCCTCCGTCGTGGGGCCAGCACTTGAGGATCGGGAAGGCGTTGAGATCGAAACCTTCTTTGAGGATGACTTCCTTGCAAGGTGCGTCTTTGGCGCTCACGGTTTTGGGAAAGGCGCTGGTGAGCGTGCCGAGCTGGGGCAGCATCTTGAGCTTGTCGAAGAGGCCTTCGGGGGCTTTGACATTCATCAGGCCGGTGATGCGCTCGGCGATCTGCTCGAGATTGTCGACGCCGAGGGCGAGAGCCATGCGGCGCTCGCTGCCGAACTGGTTGATGAAGACCTTGTGGCCAGGATGTCCCTTGATGTTTTCGAAGAGGAGGGCCGGGCCGCCGGGAGCGTACTTCCCTTCCGATCTGGCGGCGCGGTGAGACCCAATCTTGCTGACGCGGTCGGTGATCTCCGTAATTTCGAGGTCGGGCGAAACCTCTTCGCGGATGCGCTTCAGCTCGCCGTGCTTTTCGAGGGTCTTGATCCAGTCGCGCAGATCGTCGTAGGCCAAGGGGTTGCTCCTGTGCGGCACAGGCCGCACTCAACCACTCAAGCTTAAACCGTTGCCGCGGCGGGACGCACGAAGCCGGGATCGGTGACGGCATCCAGCGGGAAGCCGAGCCGCTTCCACTCGTCGTAGCCGCCGCGCAGGGGACGGACGCGCTCAATGCCCAGCTTGTGCAGGCTCATGGCGGTTTTGGCGGCGGTGGCCTCGCTGGGGCAGGTGCAGAAGAGGACGATGTCGCGGTCGCGGGGAATCTCGAAATGGCGCGAGGTCAGCGCTTCCGGCGAAAGGTGGAGCGCCCCGGGCAGCGTGAAGGGGTCGGGCAGGATCTCGAGCGGATGACGCAAGTCGACGATGAAGACCGGCTCGCCGGCATCGAGCCAGCGCTTCAGTTCTTCCGGATCGAGCCTTGCCTTCTCAAGCTCCTTGAGGAACATGCGGCGGCGGAGGACCCGGCCGGCAAAGAAGAGGACAATGCCGAGGAGCAGGAGGGCGCCGGAGAAACGGCCGGTCCAATCGAGCAGGCTGGTGTTGCGCTTGAGCAGGTCGCCGAAGAAGCGGCCCGCGGCGAGCAGGACGCCGATCCAGAGCGCTGCGCCCACACCATCGAAGAACAGAAAAGCCGCGAAGCTCATGCCGTTCTCGCCGGCGACAGGAGGCGCCAGCGTGGCCAGGCCGGGAACGAATTTGGCAATCATGAGGGTGACGCCGCGGCGGCGGCCGAAGGAGTCCTGGGTCTTGCGGACGCAGGTCGTGGGCTCCAGGGACAACTTGCATAGGATACGCAGCACATGGTGGCCGTAGCGGCGGCCGACGAGAAACCATGAGCTATCGGCGACGAGGGACGCGGCAATGCCGGCCAGCAGGGCCAGGGAAAAGCTGATCTGACCCTCGGCCGAGAGCGCCCCGGCAGCCAGAAGCACCGGCGTGGCCGGCAGAGGGATGCCGAGCTGCTCCACCAGCACCCAGGCAAAGAGCAGCAGGTAGCCGTACATGAGCAGAACATGTGTGGGTAGTTCCATGGGGAAGGCCCTGCCTTTGCTTCAGGGGAAGATGGACCGCCTGGACTGAAAGGCCTGCCCGTGACAGGATGCCAGCCGAGAGGCTCCACACTATGGGATGAAAATGGGGAGGATTCGTTTCAGGAGAATTGACCCGGGAGGGCGCTTTCCGGGCTGTGCGCGTGCGAACGCAACCTGATCAGTGCATCTTCGGCGACTCCGAAAGGCGTGCAGTGGCGAAGATCTTGACGATATCGCCAGCCAGACCGGTTGAGGCAATGGTGCCGTCGAATGCGGTGACTTTGCCGGTGCCGAGGATAATCGTCGTCCTCTTATCTGTGATCACAAAAGTGTGGTAGTAGGTGAATAGCGGACGGTCAATTTCAATAGACAGGTCGGCTACACGCGGATCAGTGACAATGGTGAGGCCAAGTTTCTCCCAATCCTTCTGCTGCAAAAGAGCGTGATCGAGCGTGTCGACGGTGAGGAAAGAGGTCTTTGAACGAATAAAGATCGTCTTTGCGCTCTTAAGAATCTGCTTGGGGTCGGCTCCAGCAATGGCAGCGCTCGATTGCGGAACCGCCGCGGCCAGCTGCGCCGGCATCTGAAGTGATGCGCCGGAGCCAAGGATTCTGCGAGGACCGAGGTCGGACAAGCCAAGGACATTCTCGATGGGGATGGCGAAGGCAGCCGTGCCTTTCCCGCTAACGATAATGCCGACGAGACTTCCGGTGCGGTCGACGAGTGCACCGCCGCTGGACCCGGGCGCCACAGGAGCGGTGAATTGCAGCAGGCGAAAGCCAGAGCCGGCTCCGGGAACCTCTTCGGCTGGACGAATGGCGGAGAGAATGCCTTCCGTGGCCGACCAGGTGAGCCCGCCCGCATTAGTGACGGCGTAAACGGGATCGCCCTGAGAGAGAGAGGCGGTGCTTCCAGGCGTGAGGGCGGGAAGCGCGCCTGCCGAGATCTTGAGAGCCGCGACATCGCGCCGCTCATCAATGCCAAGCAATTCCACGCGGTCGAAGACGTCGCCGTTGGCCATGCGCACCTGGACCTCAAGGGCGCCTTTGATTGCATGGTATGCGGTAAGAATCTGGCCGTCCCTGGAGATGACGACTCCCGTTGCAATGGCACTGACTCGGCCAGCGCCCTCTCCCGCGAGGAGGATGACGGTAGCCGCCTTAGCGCGCTCAAAAATCGCCTGGGAATCGGGGGTTGACGGAGGGGCCTGCGCAGCGGCCAGTGCCGAAACTGCAGAAACTGCAAGAACGATGAGAGCTTTCATGAAACGTAGCCTTCCGGGAACGGCCTCAATTATAGCAACTCATCTGACACGGATAGAACTTCCGCGCGGTGTTTGAGCGCAAAGGCCGCTGGTTGGGCGGTGCACATTGCTCGCGACGCGCTGAGCTTGAACGAAGAGCCCGAAATGCATCCCTCGAGGGCTGAAGCCCTCGTGCACTTTGTGGCATGTACGGCACGGCTGAAGCCGTGCCCTTTCAAATCATTGCCGCAATGAGGGTATTGCAGAAAGCTGAGAAAAGCAGCCCGAGAGCGACTATTCTGTGGATAGCCTTGCTGGAATAAAAGTCCCTACTGCGAAGCGGATTGTCCGGTCGCGGCGGGCGCCATGGCCGAAGCAGGCTGGACGGCGTTGGCGATGGTGTCCTTGTGTGCGAAATAGTCCTTCTCCCAGAGATTCTTGTAGAACTCGCCGGTCAGCTCCGCGGCGCGGGGGCCGAAGGTGGGGCGGCCGCCCTCGAGAAAGAAGACGGTGACCAGGCTGCCCTGAGGCGAGTCGGAGTAGGAGGCAAACCAGCCGAAGCGGGTTCCGTTGTCGGAGCAGGTTCCGGTCTTGCCGAAGACGGGCAGTTCGCGAAAGTTGGCGCGAAGGCGGCGGGCGGTTCCGTATTCGACCGCGCCGGCCATGCCGTCCTGCATATCGGGAACGTACTTGGCGATGTCGAGGGTCCGCTTGACCTTTGGCTCCAGTATGGCGGCTTCCTGGGGTGTGGCGGGATGCTGCAGGTAGTAAAGAGTGCCGCCGTTGGCGATTGCGGCGACGAAAGCTCCCAGTTGCAGCGGAGTCAGCGAGACGCCCTGGCCGAAGCTGCACATGCGGGCGACGCCGCCTTCCGACGCGGGAATCGGCTGGTCGGGATACTGACCCAACTGCTCGCCGTCGATGTGATAGCCGGCCAGCTCGCCGAGACCGAATTGGGTGGCGTAGTGGCGAACGCGATCAAAGCCAAGTTCGCGGCCCAGCTCCTCGAAATAGAGGTTGTTGCTCTTGGCCAGCGCCTGGGTCATGTTCATGCGGAAGCCGGCGAGTTGCACCGGAGTGTCACGCGTGACCAGGCCCTCGGAGAGCGCGGCAAGGGCGACGGTGAGCTTGATGGTGGAGCAGGGCTCCGCGCCGGGCGAGAGCGCCAGCTTCTGGTTGACCATGGCCAGGATCCGGCCGTTGGAGGGGTCGATGACGACGGCGGTGCCATTCATGTCGCCCATGGCGTCGATGGCGGCCTGGCGAACCACTGGGTCTTCGCCGGCAGTGATGTCGCCGGCGAATTCGTCCGCGGTGGCGAATGAGCTGGCGGTGAAGCGCTCGGAAAAGCGATGGCGGCTGGAATGGAGAGCGGCCTGACGAGCGGTGGCTCTAGCCAAGCCTCTCGGGGTCAGCCTGGCCGACGCGGTTTTCGATGAAGGATGCGTTGCGGAGCTGTGGGGAGCAACCGAATTGGTTGTTGCAGAGCGGGCTCCCGAAGGACGATCCGCTGCCGCATGGGACGCGATGTGCCGGCTGCTGGAGCGATGGGGCTCAGAGAGATGAGGCTGCGTTGTTCTGGCGCGATGCAGCGTGTGCGGGGCATTTAAGGCCACGGCAGTAGACGCGCCGGCGAAAGCCCCAACCAAGGCCAATCCAAAGGTGCAAACGCAAGACAGCTTCATCCGGTAAACTTCCCCTCAAAAAATGGATTTCGTGCTGTACGTCTGCCCTTGGGCGGCGCACTTCTTGTCTATCGGCTGACCTGGGAGAGCTCCCCAGTCTTTCGCCGCCGATTTGGGCTACTATGCCATACGATCTATTGAGCCGATGTGATCACAATCACTGGCAAATCGATCAGCCGATTCCGAATGCAATGCTCGAAAAGGCAACAAATCCGCCTGTTCCCGAAAGTGGCCCATTCTTTCGGTAGAGCTATATTGCACTATACAGTCCCGAAGACTTAAATGATATGGCGCAAAGGCGGCATACCTCTAGAACTGCAGACGGCGCAGGAATGCGGGAACGTCCAGGTCCCGGTGCAACTCCTGCTCCTCGGGAAACGACGAAGTCACGGGCTCGGTCTTCTGCTCCTCCCGCCCGGCCGCCACGCTCACGCCTTCAGAGAAATCCGCGGCGTAGTCCCTGGGCTGGGGGATGGATGCCGATTCCCCGGCCAATCCATCGGGACGCGGCCTGGCTAATGCTGCCGTCTCTGCTTCTGTCTCTTCAAACCCACGATCGGTCTCGACAGAGGCCATGGAGGATGCCGCAACGGTGACGGTGGTGGCTACGGCCGGCCTTGAGGACGAGAAGAAGAACGCGGCATCCGATTCTCCGGTCTCCGCTTCCTCGTCTTCATCTTCGCTCTTGAAGCGGGCCGGTCCCGGTAGCGGCTCCTGTACCGGTTTCCGCTCTGGGGCTTCTTCGCTGAGCCAGTTGCCGGGCGCCTCAACGGGCACCGAGACCAGAGGGACTGAAACCACCGGCACCGCCTCGACGCTCAACATGCGCGCGCGGCGTTCCGGCATCTGGTCGCGGAAGCCGGTTGCGATGACCGTGATCTTGACCTCTTCTCCCATCTTCTCGTCGAGCACGGCGCCGAAGATGATGTTGGCGTCCTCGTGGGCGGCGGATTGAATAAGCGAAGATGCCTCGTTGACCTCAGACAGCTTGAGCGAACTGGAGCCGGTGATGTTGATGAGGATTCCGCGGGCGCCGTCGATGGCGCCGGCATCGAGGAGCGGCGAGGCCATGGCTGCCTGGGCTGCTTCGATGGCGCGGTTGTCGCCCGTGCGAACCGCCGTGCCCATCACCGCGTGGCCCATGCCCGCCATGGTGGTTTTTACGTCGGCGAAGTCGCGGTTGATGATGCCGGGGATGGTGATGATGTCGGAGATTCCCTGCACGCCTTGCCGGAGCACGTCGTCGGCAATGCGGAAACTCTCGAAGAAGCCGGCGTCCTTGGCCACCGCCAGCAGCTTTTCGTTGGGAATCACGATCATGGTGTCGACGCTCTCCAACAGCTCCTTGAGCCCTCGTTCGGCCTGTTGCAGGCGGCGCTTGCCCTCGAAGGCGAAGGGGCGGGTGATGACGGCGACGGTGAGGATGCCCATCTCGCTGGCCAGCGAGGCGATCACGGGCGCGGCGCCGGTGCCGGTGCCGCCGCCAAGGCCGGCGGTGACGAAGACCATGTCCGCACCTTCGAGCGCTTCGATGATCTTCTCCGAGTCTTCAAGAGCGGCGCGGCGGCCGACGTCGGGGTTGGAGCCGGCGCCCAGGCCCAGCGTGAGCCGCACTCCGAGCTGGAGTTTCACCGGAGCCTGCGAGAGCTTGAGGGCCTGCACGTCGGTGTTGGCGGCGATGAACTCGACGCCTTCCATGTGCGCCTGGATCATGCGGTTGACGGCATTGCCTCCTCCGCCGCCCACGCCGATGACTTTGATGCGTGCGCCACGCACCGGTTCGTCGTGATATTGAATGCGCATCTCTCCGCCTTCGTTTCTCTGCTGTTCCATCTTGGCTCGGCCCTCCTCGATCATGTTTAATCTCTTTCCTGCAACTAATAGCTGGCTGCAAACATGGCGCGCAGTCTAGAGCGAAAGCTGTTTTTCTCCGCCGCGCGTGTCATGCGTGTGCGATGTGCATATAAAAGCATGCCAATAGCGGTGGCAAAGCCGGGATGAACCAGCTCACCCGGCATATGCGACAGACGCACCGGCAATCCGGTTCGTGCCGGGACCCTCAACTGGCTCTCCGTAACATCGAGCATACCGGGCAGCATGGCTCCGCCGCCGGTGAGGACGCATCCGGCTCCGAGGGCTTCCACCACGCCGCCCTGGCGCAGGCTCTCTTTCACGTAGTACATGAGTTCGCGCGCGCGCGGCTCGAGGATCTCGGCGATCATGCGCAGGCGGAGCATCTGCGGCTGCGGGTTGGCGATCTCGATCTCCGCCAGTTGCGGCACCGCCGTCACCACGGCGTTGCCATACTGGCGCTTCAACTCTTCGGCCTGGACCACGGGCATCTGCAGGCCGATGGCCAGGTCGTTGGTAAAGTGCGCGCCGCCAATGGGGACCGAGCCGGTGTGCGCGACAGCGCCCTCGAAGAAGACCACAAGATCGCTGGAGTGGGCGCCGATGTCGAGCAGGCAAACGCCAAGCTCGCGCTCGTCGGCCGAGAGCGTGCCTTCGGCGGCAGCAACGGACTCGAGAATCGCCTCCGATACTTCGAGGCCGGCGCGATTGGCGCAGGTGACCGTGCTTTGCAGCGCGCTGCCGGAACAGGTGGCGATGTGCAGATCGACTTCAAGCCGCGCGCCGACCATGCCCACCGGATCGAAGATACCCGGCTGCTCGTCGAGAATGAACTGGCGGGGCAGCAGGTGGAGAATCTCGCGGTCGGGAGGCAGCGCCACGGCCCGCGCCCGCTCGACGGCGGTGCGCACATCGTCGCGGGTGATTTCGCGCATCCGATTGCCCAGCGTGAATCCGCCGTTGGTGTTGAGCCCGCGAATATGCGGCCCGCCCACGCCTACTACACACTCGGCAATGTTGATGCGCGCCGCCCGCTCAGCCTGCTCATTGGCGGAGCGCACCGCCCGCACGGCAGGGGCCAACTCGGCGATGAGCCCCTTGCGCATGCCGGCCGACTCAACCGTTCCATGGCCGCGATAGCGCGGAACTCCCTCAATCAGATCGGCTGCCAGCACGCGGGTCCACGCGCTTCCGATGTCCAGCACCACGATCAGGTTTTCCTGCTTCTGGGTCATCGTGCTCACTGGCTTTCTGGCGCTTGCGGGCGCGTTGCTGGGGATGGTTTCCGCTTGCTCACGTTGAGCGAAGCGGGTTTCAACTGTCCGCGCTTCCTGTCCTGCGCGGCCTTGTTCTTTGCGGCGGCTGTCTTCGTCTTCGCGGAGTTGATGCCGGGCGACTTTGCCCCTTGCTTGCCTTTTGCGCTCTTCTCCGGCGGCCCCTTGCCTGGCGCGACCTTGCCTGGAGACATTTTGCCTGAAACACTCTTGATCGACGGTTTGCTGGAGGACGCTGGCACACCGCTGTTCGCGGACCCAGCGGGTTCAATGCCGGAGGACTTACCCTGGGCAGATGGATCAGAAGACGTATCGGCGGCCGGTTGCGTCGCGTCGACTCCTGAAGCCATCTCAAGCACGACCTGCTGCTCGTAGCGCAGGTCTACGGCCGCGAGCTTTGGATACTGCTGCCGCCACTCGGCGATATGCGCCTGGTAGCGCTGGTAGCGTTCCAGAAAATGGTCTTCGCCGAAGTGAGCGAGGATGTCGGCGCCCTGCGCGGGCAACAGCACGCGGGCATCCTCGGGAGAGGTCAGGTCGATCTCGGAGATCTGTTCGGAAAAGTGCTGTTTGTTGGCGTCCAGCTCCGCTGTCAGGCGGCCATAGAGCGCCATCCGCGCCTTGCGCGACGCGGGCGGGTCGCCGGGATCGAGCCCGGTGATGACCGGAAACGAGAAGTGATGCGCGGCCATGGTGGAGGGCGACATGTCGAGCAGAACTCCGTTGGCGTCGACCAGGCCAATCTGCTGTCCATGGCGGGTAAAGGCCACCGGCTGCCGCTCGACCACGTTGACGCGGATCTGATCGGGCAGCAGGCGCATTACCGTCGCATGTTCGACCCAGGGAATCGATTCGAGTTCTTTGCGCCTCTGGCCGATGGGGACGAAGAAGATATTGCGCCCGATGTCTTCACCGAAGACGGGCAGCATCTGCGCGCGGCTCACTTCGGTGAGTCCGGTGGCCTCGATATGGCCGGCCCCGGCGATGCGAAAGCGGGCGTCGCGTTCCAGATAGATCCTCAGGATATTGAATGCCGCCGCGAGTCCGAGCAGAACGAACAGGACGGCGAGCGCGAGGAATACGCGGCCCACAGTGCTGGCCGGCTTCCACCAATGGCCGGGTGTGTCGCGCGAGAACCCACGATTTGGGCGTGAAGCATCGTCGCCGTCCGGGTCCTGCATCTCGAGCGGCATGCCGGGGAGCGCGCGCCCGGTTCGGGGCACACCTTCCTGCATGCGCCGGAAGCGGGAGTCCGCGGGCGCATCATCCTCCCAGATCAGAGGCCGGGATGTGGAACTGCTTTGATTCATCACGCCCGAGCAAGGTCGTGAGAGTCGCCAGATTTCACTATAGCGTGGGGGTCGGTGGAACAATTCCGCGTGAAAGACGGGGGGAACCCGTGGGGTTACGGGGAGAGGGAGGGAATAGGGAATAGGAACCGAGCGGGCAGACCAGCCCTTTAACCCAGTATCATTACTCACCTTGCGCTTCCCTGCTCTGTATTCAGAACCGAAAGTTCTCTGGCGTCATGATTGAGAACGGCGTTTGCCCTGATAGCGCGAGCAGGGCCCGGTCGCCGGTCACCAGGACATCGGCTTTGCCGCTTTGGGCCAGGTCGAGGAACGGCTGGTCGTTTGAGTCGCGGCAGACTATTGGACATTTCTCCACCAACACGACGGTCACGCAATAAGGAAGATAGGTGCCAAGCAGTTCCATACAGTCTTCGTGCGAGAGCCGGAACTTGGGATAGCTGAGAACCAGCGTTAGTTCCGAGGCAGTTGCACGGGAGACCAGAGGAACAGAGCCTCCCTCGCGCCAGTGTTGCCGCATCCAGGCCAGGCGGCCACCCGCGAACAAGAGGGCCGATACGACTGTGTTGGTGTCGAATACGACGCGCGGCGGCTTACTCCGACCTTCGAGTGGCTGGGGCAAGTCAGGGTCTCTGCGTGTCGCGCGCCCAATTGACGGCAGCGGCGACATCCTGCTCTTGAATACCCAGTTCCGCGAGCCGCTCCCGGACTTCATCGGCACGGCTACGCTGCAAAGGACGCAGGACGATTGAGGAGCCATCCGTGCTGACGTCGAAGTATTCCACACCACCGAAGCGGCTGACCACCGCTTTGGGGAGGGTGAGCTGATTTTTGACGGTCATTTTCGCAAGCATGATTCCCTCATTCAAGGAAACAAGGAAATCTTACCATATCTTGCAGAGAATGTCAGCCTAGGTCCCTTCGAGCGCGGCCAGGATTTGCGGCGCCAGTTGGCTTACGCTGCCGGCGCCAAGCGTCATAATCAGGTCGCCTGCCTGGGCCTGGGCGGCGACGGCGGCAATTGCAGCGGGAAAATCGGGGACGAATTCGGCCTGCGGGCCCACGATCTTCGCTGCCAGCTTCTCGGCTGTCACGCCGGGGATGGGCTCCTCGCTGGCGGCGTAGATGGGAAGGACATAGACCGTGTCGGCGTCTGCGAATGCGCCACCGAACTGGTCCAGAAGATCAAGAGTACGCGAGTATCGGTGGGGCTGGAAAACTACGTGGATCTTCCGGTGGCCGCACTCGCGGGCGGCGGCCAGGGTGGCGCGAATCTCGGTGGGGTGGTGACCGTAGTCGTCGACCACAGTGACGCCGCGGGCCGCGCCGCGAAGCTGGAAGCGGCGGTCGACGCCGCGAAAGTGGCTCAGGCCCTCGGCGATCTTTTCTGCGGGAACCTCAAGCTGGCGAGCGATGGCCACGGCCGCGGTCGCGTTGAGCACGTTGTGGCGTCCAGGGACATGGAGTTCGAAGGGGCCAAGCGGTCCGGCTGCCGTGTGGACGAGGAAGCGGGCGAAGCGGCCCGCAACGGGAGCATTGGCGGACTCAAGGAACTCCAGGCGGTAGTCGGCCTCGGGAGCGACGCCGTAGGTGAAGACGCGGCGGCGGACGCGGGGCAGGACGCCCTTGAGCAACGGGTTGTCGATGCAGGCGGTGACGGCTCCGTAAAACGGGACGCGGTCCATGAAGTCGAGAAAGGCGCGCTCGACGTCGGCCATGTCGCGGTAGCAGTCCATGTGCTCGCGGTCGAGGTTGGTGACCACGGCCAGGATGGGGGAGAGCTTGAGGAAGGAGCGGTCGCTTTCGTCGGCTTCCGCGACGAGGTATTGCGTGGTGCCGAGGCGGGCATTGGAGCCCAGCGCGTCGACACGGCCGCCCACAACTACCGTGGGATCGAGGCCGCCGGCGGAAAGCACACTGGCCACCATGGATGTGGTTGTCGTTTT
>Ga0182014_10000610_pt1 | contig 48017 bp, 46 predicted proteins | sample 612S2DmetaG_FD_120489 | JGI IMG/M metagenome (GOLD analysis project Ga0182014, IMG submission 120489) | Permafrost microbial communities from Stordalen Mire, Sweden - 612S2D metaG | ecosystem: Environmental > Terrestrial > Soil > Wetlands > Permafrost | place: Sweden: Stordalen | collected... | reverse complement strand
CCTTGAACTAATGGGTGAAACCGCGATATATACAAGACTACCGGCAGCTCTGCCGGAATCTTGCCTGGGGGCGGCACGCCTTTCAGGAGGGGAATCATGCGCAACGCTGCGGTCCGCTCTAATTTGCTGGTCCCCGAGATTCGCGAGGTCATGGATATCCGCCAGGCCTCCGACTACCTCGGCATCTCGCCTGACACACTGTACAAGTACGCCTCGGAAGGCTTTGTGCCCGCATTCAAGCTGGGCAACCGGTGGCGCTTTAAACGCTCGCGGCTGGACGAGTGGATGGACCGCCAGTCTGACCTGCAGGCCGCCGACGCCGAACTTGACCCGCACCAGAAGAAGCCCGTTCGGCCCGCGATGTAGGAATAGTGGACAGTGGTCAGTGGACAGTGGTCAGTTGTGGGTGGGCGGTTGAGACTTTGGTGGGGTTTCACGAGGTTGCTGGGCCTGGATACGGCTCATCTTCTACCGGTGGCGCTTTAAACGCTCCCGGCTGGACTCGGAGCTTGACCCGCATCAGAAGAAGCCCGTCCGCCCGGCAATGTAAAGGTAGGAAGCCAGATTGCTTTACAAGTTTGCTCGCGCTCGTCATGACATTGCCACCTCCACTAGGAGAATGACCAAACTACCGGCTAAGTCCCGGCGGCCCGTGGTCGGACCGAGCAAGACTGCGGATTCTATCAACTCCTTGCTGGACATTGTTGCGAAGCAGACAAAAAACTGGGGCTTTAAAGATAGCGAGCAGAACCGACCATGGTATCGTGGCCACGCTTCTCTAAGCTGGAAACTATGTCCTTCGAGCCTCCGTGGCAGAAAATGGGACAAGAATACGTGCGACGACGAAAACGAAAGTATTGAAGAGTTCCTAACCAAATCGCCCGCGCTCGGTGTTCCGGGGACTTCGTCGTTGAGCTTGTGGAACGGCTATTTCCTGATGCAGCACCACTACATCCCCACGAGGTTGCTTGACTGGACGGAAAGCGTCTTGGTTGCCGCCTACTTCGCTGTTGCCGCGGACCCAATTGACAACAACGCGGCAATTTGGATGCTTGATCCCTATGAAATGAATGAGCGAAATCCAGATTTCCACGGGGACAGCGTTGTCTCTCCCGGATTCGTTGGAAATAGGGATGCCGAGAAGAGAAAAATTGACAAATGGCTTCCTCTGTCTCGCGGGGAGAAATTCGATAGCGTTCCGGGGCTTCCCTTGGCTGTATATCCGGCCTATTTTTCAAGGAGGATTGAAAACCAAAGGGCGGCATTCACAGTTCACGGCAGTGATTCAGATGGCCTCACAAAACAATGGCGCGATGGGGGCCCGCTTCTACGGATCGTGATCCCAGGGCAGAAGGCGCGAGGATTTAGAGCGATGCTGCGTGATATGGGTATCAACAGGGCTACGGTTTTTCCGGATACGGAGGGGCTTGGGCGGTACCTAGCCGAAAGATGGGGGCCCGCCAACTCACAGAAGCCACACAGCGGTGTTTTTGTACGTCTGAGGCCGTCAAAAGCCCAGAAGGGAGGCGTTGGTGTGTTCGCAATCCGCCCAATCCCGAAGGGCGCAAACGTCTTTGCCGGTGAGAGCGAGAAGATCGTCTGGACGGATGCCAGGAGTTTACCTAAGCAACCGAACCTAAGAAAGCTCTATACCGATTTCGGCGTGCTGCGAGACGGGCGATATGCAACTCCGGCGAGTTTCAATTCGATTGGACCCGGTTGGTATCTAAACTGTTCTTCGAAGCCAAATGTCAAGTGTAACGAGAACCTCGATTTCATTGCGATTCGTGATATCCGGACAGGCGAGGAGTTGATGGCAAACTATGATGCGTACAGCGATTCTCCGGCTTGAACTGAACATTCCGTGCCCCCCAATCCCTGCCTGAACGTGATAAAACTGGGCGGTGGACCATTTACGCCGCATTGGCCAACTGCGCCGCCGCTTGACCCGTACCGGGTTGTCCGGACTGCTGGTCAACTATCTGCCCGATCTCCGCTACCTCTCAGGCTTCACCGGCTCCAGCGCCGCGCTGGCCATCACTCGCCGCTCGGCGCGGCTGTTCACTGACGGCCGGTACATTGCGCAAGCTGCCAAAGAAGTGACCGCCGCGCAGGTAAAGATTGTGGCCAGTTCTCCCACGGTGGCCGCGATTGAGTGGCTGGCGGCGCAGCCCGGTGTGGAGTGCGCGGGATTCGATCCGGCGCGCACCACGGTGGCGGAACTGACCCGCTGGAGAGCCGCGCTGCCTTCGCACCTGCGCCGCACCTTTCTTGCCGCTCTCGCTGCTCCCCTGGTGGAACCGCTGCGCATGGTGAAGGATGAGGACGAGCTGACCATCATGATTGAGGCGGCGCAACTGGGCTGCCAGCTCTTCGACTACATCCTGGGAGAGATGCGGCCCGGGCTGGCGGAGTTTGAGGTGGCCGCGGCCCTGGAGCACGAGGCTCGCATGCGCGGCGCCGAGGGCATGTCGTTTGAGACCATCGTCGCTTCGGGGGTGCGTTCGGCGCTTCCCCATGGGCGGGCGACGCGGGCGCGGCTGCCCCGGCGCGGTTTCGTAACCCTCGACTTCGGTATAATCCTCGAGGGCTACTGCTCGGATATGACCCGTACTGTCTACCTTGGAAAGCCCAAGGCGGAAGAGCGGAAAGCGTACGAAGCGGTGCTCGAAGCCCAGGAGGCAGCAGTGGCCGCTGTAAGCGCCGGCGTCAGTTGCGGAGAGGTGGATGAGGCGGCGCGCGCCGTGCTGCGGCGGGTAGGCCTGGCCGAGGCTTTCACCCACTCCACCGGCCACGGCGTGGGGCTGGAGATTCACGAGCCTCCGCGGGTTGGGGCTGGGGCTGCAAACCGCCTGCTGCCCGGCATGATTATTACCATCGAACCCGGAGTGTACCTGCAGGGGCGATTCGGAATTCGCATTGAAGACATGGTGGCCGTCACCCGAACCGGAGGGCAGGTGCTTACCCCCGCGCCCAAGGCCTTGATTGAGCTTTGATCCATCCCATCTCACCCAAGTGAGAGAGCGATAAGGAAAGAATGAAACCACAGGATATCGAGGATCTGAAAGAACTGATTGAGTTCCTGAAACACTACCAGGTTGCGGAATTCGATCTGGACCGGGGCGACATAAAGATCCGGCTCAAATTCAGCCCGCCGGAGACTCCGGCGGCAGGGCTGTCAGACCTGGCCCGGCTGCTGGCCAGTGCTCCGGCAGTGGCTGCTGCTCCTGCGGCCCCCGCACCCCCGGCAGACGCGACACCGCCCGCTTCGGCCCCGGCCGTGGACCCCGACGAAGGATTGCACCTGGTGAAGTCGCCGATCGTCGGCACTTACTATGGCTCGCCTTCTCCGGGCTCGGGGCCCTTCGTTTCTCCGGGCGAACACGTGGAGAAAGGGCAGGTGATCTGCATTATTGAGGCGATGAAGCTGATGAACGAAATTGAGGCCGACGCCAGCGGAGAAGTGGTGAAGTGCTTCGTCGCCAACGGTCAGCCTATTGAATTTGGGCAGCCTCTCTTTTCCATCCGGCTCAGCTAGCCGTGCGAGCGATGATTTCCAACCCCGCTCTCAAAGGGTCTTGAATGTTTCGTAAGGTATTGGTTGCCAACCGCGGCGAGATTGCGCTGCGCGTTCTGAACGCCTGCCGGGAACTCGGCATTCGCACGGTCGCCGTCTACAGCGAGGCTGACCGCGACTCGCTCCATGTTCGCTTTGCCGACGAAGCCATCTGCATTGGTCCGCCGCGCGCCGCCGACAGCTATCTGAATGTGCCGGCAGTGATCTCGGCCGCCGAGATCGCCAATGTGGATGCGATTCACCCGGGCTATGGACTGCTGAGCGAGAACGCCAATTTTGCCGAGGTTTGCCGCGCCTCCAACATCAAGTTCATTGGGCCGCCGCCCGAGGTTACGCGCCTGATGGGCGAGAAAGAAAAAGCTCGCCAGGCGATGAAGAAGGCAAAGGTGCCGATACTGCCCGGCTCGGATGGGGTGATCGCCACCGTGGAAGAAGCCGGGGAATGGGCGAAAAGGGTCGGCTTCCCGGTGATTCTGAAAGCGAAGGCCGGGGGCGGGGGACGCGGCATGAGAATTGTGCGTGCCAAGGAGGAGCTGCCCAACCTGTTCCACGCCGCCTTTACCGAAGCGGCGAACGCCTTTGGCAACGGCGAATTGTATATGGAGAAATTCATCGAGCAGCCGCGCCACATCGAGTTCCAAATGCTGGCCGACGAGCACGGGAATGTCGCCTCACTGTTTGAGCGGGAGTGCTCAATCCAACGCCGTCACCAAAAGCTGATCGAGGAGGCGCCGTCGTTGCAGGTGACGCCGAAGATGCGGGAAGAACTGGGCCGCACCCTGTGCCGCTGCCTGAAAGACATCGGCTACCAGAACGCAGGCACAGTCGAATTCCTGATGGACGAAGACCGGCAGCTGCACTTTATCGAAATGAATACCCGCATCCAGGTGGAGCACCCGATCACCGAAGCCGTGACCGGAGTGGACATGGTGAAGGCACAATTGCGGATTGCAGACGGCGAGCGGCTGGATGCCATTTTGCCTGCGAAGCTGGAGATGCGCGGCCACGCCATCGAGTGCCGCATCAATGCCGAGCACCCGCAGAAGTTTACCCCCTCGGCAGGAAAGATTACGGCGTTCAATGTGCCGGGAGGCAACGGCGTGCGCGTGGACACCGCGCAGTACGCCGAGGGAGTGGTGCCGCCGTATTATGACTCGCTGATTGCGAAGCTCATTAGCTACGGCCACGACCGTCCCGAGGCTATCGCACGGATGGAACGCGCGTTGAGCCAGTTTGTGGTGCAGGGAATCGACACTTCGATCTCGCTGCACCAGGCAATCTTTGCCGATGAAGGCTTTCGCGCTGGGGAATTCGATACCAAGTTCATGGAGCGGTTTCTAGCCACAAGAGGCGAGTAGACCTCAATTGATTTCATTGGTCCAGAGGATGCGGAAGCACTTTTCTGCGCTTGCGGCGTCGTGTGACAATCGTCGTCTGCAGCAATGACTCAATGCAGGGCAAGGGGATGCACCTGGTGCAAGGAGGGACCGGCGTGAAGGCTGATCGGCGGCCTGTTGCGGTTGCATTGCTGTTGATCGCCCTGTGCGGCGGGATGTGCGCGGGACAGAGCAGCAGCGACTGGCCCGTGTACAACGGCGGGCTGGATGGCGACCACTACTCCAGGCTGACGCAGATCAACCGGGCCAATGTGCATCGCCTCAAGGTTGCCTGGAGTTTTGACACCGGCGAAAAAGGCGGGATGCAAACCAACCCGCTGATCGTGGGTGGGACTCTCTACGGCTACACTCCATCGCAGAAGGTGGTTGCGCTGGACGCAGCAACGGGCAAACTCAAATGGAAATTCGACTCCGGCATCGCCGGCACACAGCCCGCTCGCGGAGTTAGTTTCTGGCAAGACGGCGCGCAGGGACGGATCTTTGCCGGGGTGATGAATTTTCTCTATTGCCTGGATGCCGATACGGGCCGGCCCATTGAATCCTTTGGCGAATTGGGTCGCGTGGACCTGCGCAAGGAATTGCGGGGAGACTATGCAACGCAGTCTATCGCGCTGACCACGCCGGGCGTTCTCTACAAGGACCTGATTATCGTTGGCGGCCGCAATCCTGAAAGCCATCCGGCGCCGCCGGGCTTTATCCGCGCCTTCGATGTGCGCACCGGAAAGCTGCGCTGGAGTTTCCACACCATTCCGCAGCCGGGCGAACCCGGCTACGAAACCTGGCCCCAGAATGCATGGAAGAACGCGGGCGCAGCCAACAACTGGGCAGGCATGGCATTGGATGTGGAGCGTGGCATTGTCTATGTGCCTACCGGTTCGGCAGTCATGGACTTCTATGGCGGAGATCGCGTGGGCGACGACCTCTATGCAGATACTCTGCTGGCATTGGATGCCAACACGGGCAAACGGATTTGGCATTTCCAGGGTGTGCATCACGACATTTGGGACCGTGATTTTCCGTCGCCGCCTGCGCTGTTTACCGTAACGCGCAATGGCAAGCGGGTTGAGGCGCTGGCGCAGACCACCAAGCAGGGGTATCTGTACCTTTTTGACCGGCTGACGGGAGAGCCACTCTTCGCGGTACATGAGCATGCGTATCCACCGAGCACCGTACCCGGCGAAGTGCCCGCTGCGACCCAGCCGCTGCCGGATTGGCCTGAGCCCTTTGCGCGCCAACGGCTGACAGAAGACATGCTGACCACGCGCACGCCCGACGCGCATGCATGGGCGGCGAAGACATTTCACGAGTTTCACAGCGATGGGCAGTTCATTCCGTTTGCAATCGACAAGCAGACGGTGATTTTTCCCGGCTTCGACGGCGGCGCGGAGTGGGGCGGACCGGCAATCGACCCGGCCGCGGGTGTCTTGTATGTGAACGCAAGCGAGATGGCGTGGACTGGCGGTCTGGCCGCTGCTGGACAGGAAGGAAGCCCCGGAGAACGGGTCTATCGAGAACAGTGCGCGATGTGCCATGGGCTGGATCGCAAGGGCTCGCCACCGGCGTTTCCGTCGCTGGTCGACGTGGGGAAACGGTTCACACCGGCGAAAATATCGAACACCATCCGGCAAGGCACGGGCAGAATGCCTTCGTTTGCCAACATCGATGCGCCGCGACTAGACGCACTGATCAACTACCTTCGCGCGGGCGGACCAGTTGGGACCGATGCAGGCAAGGAGATGGCGGCTGCTGCTGTGAAGGGAAAGGCCGCCGAAGGAACCGACGATGGAGCGGGCGCGGCCGTCTATGAGAAGCGCTGTGCCATTTGCCACGGCGACAACCGCGAGGGAATTCCTCCGGCCTTCCCAATGCTCATCGGTTTGAGCGCTCGTATGACTGCGGCGCAGACTATCGATCGCATTCACCATGGCAAGGGGCGCATGCCGCCAATGCCCGAGCTTCAAGGGCACGATCTCGAAGCACTTTTGCGCTACCTGGGAATGACTGCGGCGCAGCAGACCCAGGCACCGGAGGCGGAGCCGTATACCTTCACCGGCTATCGCAAGTTCCTCGATCCGGACGGATACCCGGCGATTGCGCCGCCGTGGGGCACACTGAACGCAATTGACCTGAAAACCGGCAAGTACCTGTGGAAAATTCCACTGGGCGAGTACCCCGACCTTGCCCGCAAAGGGATGAAGAATACGGGAACCGAGAACTATGGCGGGCCGATTGTGACGGCAGGCGGGGTGCTGTTCATTGGGGCCACGGTGTATGACCGCAAGTTTCGCGCATTTGACAGCCGGACTGGCAAGTTGCTCTGGGAGAATGAGTTGCCGTTTGCGGGGGTGGCTACTCCTTCAACCTACATGGTGCGCGGACGACAGTACGTGGTGATTGCGGCAAGCGGCGGGCGGGATCGCAATGGGCCAGTGGGCGGAGCGTATATTGCGTTTGCCCTGGCGCGATGAGCGCAGGATTAAGGAGTGTAAATTTATCGCTTTTTCTTCGCCTTTTGTGGGCGAAATCGGATATCCTTTCTTGGCAACAAGGGAGGTTGCGAAGATGGATTTTCAAAAGGAACTCATCGCCGAATACGACCGTGAAACCACTTCGACACGCAAGGTGCTGGATGCTATTCCGGCCGATGTCGATTTCAACTACAAACCCCATCCCAAATCCATGAGCCTTGGCCGACTGGCTGGACACGTGTCAGACTGCGCCGGCGATTGGGCTTCGCATACCTTGACCACCGACAAGCTGGAATTTCCGGCGGACCACAAATTCGAGCCGTACGTTCCCGCGTCGAAGGCGGCGCTGTTGGAGCAATATGACCGGCAGGTTGCCAAGGCCAAGGAGGAACTGGCCAACTTTGCGCCCAAGAAGTGGGATGAGAATTGGAAGTTCGTTGCCGGGGGCCAGACGTGGATCGATGAGTCGAAGTACCAAGTCTTCCGGAATTGGGTTCTGGACCACATGATTCATCACCGGGCCCAGTTGGGCGTGTATCTGCGCATGCTCGACAAGAAGATACCGGGATGTTACGGGCCTTCCGCAGACGAGATGTAAGAGAGACAGGGAACAGGGAACAAGAGGGTGCGTGTTCGATTGCGGATGCGGGCACGGGATACGCGGTCACTCTGAATGAATCGTTCTCTGTTCCCCGGTTCTCTATCACAGACAGGCACAGGTGCTTCAGTCTAACTTGAATGCATGGCCTTCAAGATTCCGCGTGTATATCCCATTCTTGATTCCTCGATCATTCCATCGGCTGGACGCGACGAGTTTCTACGCCGGCTGGGCGGCTCGCTGACTGAGGCGGGCATAACGCTGCTGGAATACCGGAATAAATCAGGCTCCGATGCGGAAATGCTGGCGGATGGCGCCGCTCTGCGCGCTGCGATGCCAGCGGGACAGGTGAAGCTGATTCTGGATGACCGCGCCGACCTGGTGGCCGCGATGAAATTTGACGGCGTGCACGTGGATGCCGGAGACGCAACGCCCGCGGAAGCACGGCGCCTGCTTGGTCCCGAACGCATCATAGGCACGTTCGGGGGTAGCGACGCACTTTTGCCGGGCATTCTCGCCGCGCCGGTGGATTACCTGGCTGTCGGCCCCGTGTACGCCACCACAACCAAGCAGACTTCGAAGCCGCCGATCGGGCCGGAAGGCGTGCGCAAATTGCGCGAGCAGGCCGGACCAGACGTGGTGCTGACGGCTGCCGCGGGCATCACGCTGGCCACTGCACCCATGGTGCTGGCAGCGGGCGCAAGTGCCGTGGCTGTTTCTGCGGCCATCTTTCGCGCCACAGACCCCGCGGCTGAATTTCGCCGCTGGATGCAGGAACTCAGTCGCGATTGATTTAGCCAAGCGCAGGCCCGAGCCCACCTTAAAAAACAGAAGACAATCTTTGCCAATTCAAGTAAAACCGAGCAAGGTGACGACCCCAAACGCTACTCCAATCGAAGGAACCGCCGCAGCGCCCAGTACGCCTGGGCTGGTGCAGACTCTCGGACTGTTCAGTTCCACCGCCATTGTTGCCGGGTCCATGATTGGGTCCGGTATTTTTCTTGTGGATGCGGACATTGCGCGCGTTGCCAATTCGCCAGCGCTTCTGCTGGGTGCGTGGGTGGTCACGGGCGTGCTGACCATGATCGGCGCGCTGAGCTACGGCGAACTAGCGGCGATGATGCCTAAGGCCGGCGGGCAATACGTGTATCTGCGCGAGTCGCTGGGGCCGCTGTGGGGCTTTCTGTATGGCTGGACGCTGTTTCTGGTGATTCAAACCGGCACCATCGCCGCGGTGTGCGTGGCTTTCGGCAAGTTCCTGGGCGTGTTTTTCCCCACCATCTCTACCACTCACTGGCTGTGGCACATTGCGCACGTGCCCGCGCTCAAGTTGGGGCCCATGGTGCTGGGCAACATGGAGATCGGCGTCAATACGGCCAATCTTACGGGCATTGTCATCGTGATTCTGCTGGCGATTGTGAATGTCTTCGGCGTGAAGCTTGGCGCGCTGATCCAGAACATTTTCACTACCGCGAAGGCACTGTCCCTGGCGGCGCTGGTGCTGTTCGCGTTCACGGTGGGGCGCAACGTGACGGCGTGGAACGCAAACTTTGGCGCGGGCTGGAGCCAGTTCTGGAAGAACGCGGGATGGAGTTCGCTGCACCCGGTGCAGGTGGGCGTTGGCGGTCCTACGATGCTGGTGAACCTGATCGTGATTCTGGCGGTGGTCCAGGTGGGCTCGCTGTTCTCGGCCGATGCATGGAACAACATTACGTTCACCGCAGGCGAGGTAAAGAATCCGCGGCGCAACATTCCACTGTCGCTGATTCTGGGCGTGGGATTTGTGCTGACCGTGTATTTTCTGGTGTCGTTGGGCTACCTGCTGGTGCTGCCCATGCACGGCGATCCCAACGGTAGCACGGCACTGGCGCGCGGGCTGCAATATGCATCGGAGGATCGCGTGGCTACGGCGGCGCTGGAGGTGATCTTCCACTCCGGCGGAGCGTACCTGATGGCCGCGGCCATTCTCGTCTCAACGTTTGGCTGCGCCAACGGCATGTCGCTGGCCGGAGCGCGCGTGTACTACGCCATGAGCCAGGACGGCTTGTTTTTCAAGTCCGTCGGCAAACTGCATCCGCGCTACCGCACTCCGGCAGCGGGCTTGCTGGTGCAGGCATGCTGGACTGCGCTGTTGTGCGTCTCGGGCTCCTATAGCCAGTTGCTGGACTACATCATTTTTGCGGTGCTGGTGTTTTACATCCTGACCATCGTGGGTTTATTTGTGCTGCGCAGGAAGCGGCCGGACACGCCGCGGCCCTATAAAGCACTGGGTTATCCCGTTCTTCCAGCACTGTATGTAGTGATGGCGACGTGGATCTGTATCGTATTATTGCGTTATAAGCCCCAGTACACCTGGCCGGGTCTTGTGCTTGTTTTGCTTGGCATTCCGGTCTATCTCTTTTGGTCGCGGCGCGCCGCGAGCCAATTGCAATCAGGCTCCGATTTTAACTGTTGAGGAGGAACTCCCTCGTTCATGCCCAGGCTGCTGCGTATTAAACCAATGTCGATGCTGACGAAAGAAGCTGGTGAGCAAGGGGAACACACGCTCAAACGTTCGCTGGGCGCGCTGAACCTGATCACCCTCGGCATCGGCGCAATCATCGGTGCAGGCATCTTTGTGCTCACCGGGCAAGCCGCGGCAAAGCACGCCGGTCCGGCAGTCGCCTTAAGTTTTGTGCTGGCCGGGATTACCTGCGCCTTCGCAGGATTGTGCTATGCCGAATTTGCCTCCATCATCCCCATCGCCGGGTCAGCCTACACCTACGGGTATGCGACGCTGGGCGAGTTTGTGGCTTGGATTATCGGCTGGGACCTGGGGCTGGAGTACGGCTTTGGCGCGGCCGGTGTGGCTGCCGGATGGGCGGGCTACTTCAACAGCCTGTTGCAGCAATTGCACATTTATTTTCCGCCGCGGCTGACGGCAACGCCGGGAACCGTGCTGGTGTTCTTTCACGAACGATGGCTGCCGCTGGCTTCGCTGCCGCCGGGAACGGATTCGGCAGGGCTGCCGCACGTAACGGCGCTCTTCAACTTGCTGGCCATTCTGGCGATCCTGGTGGTTACAACCGTTCTGGTGATCGGCATCAAAGAGTCGGCCAACCTGAACACCGTGATCGTGTTTGTGAAGCTAGGCGTGGTGGGCATTTTCCTGGTTCTGGGAACCTACTTCCTCATCCGCCATCCGGAAGTTGCGCGAATGAATTGGCACCCGTTCATTCCGCCTTCCGATGGGCACGGAAACTTCGGCTGGCACGGGATTGCCGCCGGTGCGGCGTCGATTTTTTTTGCATATATCGGCTTTGACGCTGTCTCCACTGCAGCCCAGGAGGCCAAGAATCCGCAAAAAGATATGCCGCTCGGTATCCTCGGCTCGCTGGTGATCTGCACCATCCTGTATATCGTGGTTTCCACGGTGCTGACCGGGCTGGTGAACTACAGAAGCCTGAACGTTGCCGACCCGGTGGCGATGGGCATCGATGCGACAGGGGTGAGCTGGGGATCGCTGCTGGTGAAGATTGGCGCAGTGTTTGGCTTGGGGACCGTGATGCTGGTGATGCTGCTGGGACAGTCGCGCGTCTTCTTCTCGATGTCCCGCGACGGACTCTTGCCCAAGTGGGCGTCCGCCATTCATCCCAAGTTTCGCACGCCGTGGATTTCCACAATTGCGGTGGGAACTGTCGTGGCCATTCTTCCAGCTTTTCTGCCGGTGGACCGGCTCGCCGAGCTGGTGAATATCGGCACGCTGCTGGCTTTCACGATTGTGTGCGCCGGAGTGTGGGTGCTGCGGGTGCGGCATCCGAATATGGCGCGGCCATTCAAAACGCCCTTCGTTCCGTTGGTGCCGATCCTGGGGATCATTACGGCACTCTATCTGATGATCAATCTGCCACTGATTACCTGGGTGGTGATGATCAGCTGGCTGTTGTTCGGGCTGGTTATTTACTTTGGCTACTCGATACGCCACAGCAAGGTGCAGGCACTGCCGGTCGCAACCGAGGGCGACTGAGGGGAGCAGGCAAACTGTCAACACGCAAAACGGCCTCCCATGCGGGAGGCCGTTTTGCGTTGCTCAAAGATTGTCTTACGCGGTTGTCTTGGCGCAGAATTCGTCGAAGGCGCGGATCAGTTCGCCGGCAATCTGCTGGGCTGTGGCTTGCTCGATGAGGGAACGCTGCATCAGGTAAACCAGCTTGCCATCGCGCAGGATGGCTATGGATGGGGAACTGGGAGGGTTGCCCTCGAAGTATCCACGGGCGCGCTCAGTGGCTTCGCGGTCCTGCCCGGCAAAGACGGTGATCTTGTGGTCGGGGAGATTACTGGAATTGGCCAGCGCCAGCCGCACACCGGGGCGCATCTTGCCCGCCGCGCAACCGCAGATCGAGTTGACCACCACCATGGATGTGCCCGGCTGAGCCAGCGCAGTATCCACCTCTTCGGCGGTTCGAGTTTCCTTGATTCCAGCGCGCACCAATTCCTCGCGCATGGGAATGACCATTAGTTCTGGATACATTTTTACCTCCGGCAGGGAAGTTGCCTGTATTCATTCTACCGGAAATTCAATTCAGCGGTTTTTCAATTACAGCGGTGAAGCGAGAACCGGCGGAGCAGGGCTTATGAATCGGGAGCCGCTCTGGTGTAGCCTTGACGCAATGCTCCTCAAAGAGAATAAGCCGCTTGCCCCGTTTACCACCTTTGGCATTGGCGGTCCCGCGCGCTGGTTTGCAGAGGCGGCAAGCGAGGAAGATATTGCAGAGGCGGAGACGTGGGCGCGGGAACACGGCGCTCCGCTTTTTGTGCTCGGCGGCGGAAGCAACCTGCTGGTCTCCGATGCGGGATTCAGCGGCCTGGCTCTGCGCGTGGCACTGCGCGGCATTGCTGCGGCGAATGACGCGGAGCAGAAGATTTATTCAGTGGCGGCAGGCGAGGACTGGGACGGATTTGTAGAGCGTGCGGTGCGGGACAACTGTGCGGGCGTCGAATGCCTGGCGGGAATTCCGGGGACGGTGGGCGGAACGCCGGTGCAGAATGTGGGCGCGTATGGGCAGGAAGTGGCGTCGTCCATCGAGCGAGTGCGGGCCTATGATCTGCAGGGGCACGCCTTCGTAGAACTTAATGCCGCCGAGTGCGGTTTCGCCTATCGCCGCAGCCGCTTCAACTCTACGGATCGTGGGCGTTTTATCGTGACGCGGGTGGACTACCGCCTGACCCACGGCGGCGCGCCCACGCTGCGCTATGCAGACCTGCAACGGGCATTTGCAGATGGTTCGAAGACCGCAAGTCTCGCCGATGTGGCTGGCGCCGTGCGCCGCATTCGCCAATCGAAGGGAATGCTGCTGGTCGAAGGCGACCCGAATTGCCGCAGCGCCGGAAGCTTCTTCAAGAACCCCGTGGTGACAAATGAGCTCTTGCAGCAGATTGCGGCCGGAATCGGAGTCCAGCCTCCGCGCTTTCCTGCCGGGCCGGACCCGGAGAATGTGGGCCGGTCCAAGATCCCGGCTGCGTGGCTCATCGAACAGTCTGGGTTTGCCAAGGGCTACGCGCTGGGCGCTGCCGGCGTGTCGTCGCGCCACACGCTGGCTCTGATCAATCGTGGCGGCGCAACGGCCGCAGAGATCATGGCCCTGGCCGCGCAGATTACGGGGGCCGTTGAAGCGAAGTTCGGTATTCAATTAGAGATGGAACCCGTGCTGGTGGGATTTGAATGAATCGATGGGGGGCTACCGGCCGAAGATCACGCCTCAGGAGTTCATTGCATAAGTTGAGGTCCCGAACCGCAGGTTCTTCGACTCCGATTGGCGCAAAATACGCGCCAATCTTCGCTCAGGAAGACAGCTCATTTTCGATGCGAACTTTAAAGGCGGGATACTAGGGGGTTCCAATGCGGCCCAATAGGCGGGCGCGCTCTGAGGCGAGGGCTTCATCGGCTGGTCCCAGTGCGGCAAGGCATCCTTCGCGCAGCAGGGCGACCTCTGCACCGGTGGCAAAGGCATCGGTAGCGTCGTGAGTAGCCAGAACCGTTTGAACGCGGTGCTCGCTGATCCAATTCTGCAACCGCCCCAGCAGCGCGTCGCTGGCGGTGCCGTCCAAGGCAGCGAAGGGCTCATCGAGCAATAAGAGCCGAGGCAGAGGTGCGAGGGCCCGCGCCAGGGCAACGCGCTGCGCTTCGCCGCCGGAAAGGCTTTGCGGCCGGCGCGTGGCCAGGTCCCGAGCGTCGACCAGTTCCAGCATCTCGTCAACTCGTACCGCGCGGCTTTGTTTGTCAAGGGCGGCCAGGCCATACGCCACATTGGCGGTGACGCTGAGGTGAGGAAAAAGTGCGGGCTGCTGTGCAACCAGCGCGGTGTGTCGTCGACCAGGTTTGAGGTAAATGCCACGGTCCGTGTCGGTCAACAAATGCTCATCGAGCGCGATGCGCCCGCGAATCGGCCGGTCGAGGCCCGCAAGCTGGCGGAGCAGCGTGCTCTTGCCCGAGCCGGAGGGACCGAAGATTACCGTCCACTCCGACGTGAAGCGGCAATTGACGCGGAGGTGAAAGCTGCCGCGACGCGCATCGAGCGCCAGTTCAAGCACGGCGGCCTCCGCGCGGGCGACTGCCAGTGTAGATTGCCGCCAAGGCCGTTACGCTGAGCACCAGAAGAATGGCCGCGGTGCGATTGGCCGCGGCGTAATCGAAGTTCTCCACCTGGTTGTAGAGGACGATGGAGAGAGTCCGCGTGGCTCCGGGGATGTCGCCGCCCAGCATGAGCACTACACCGAACTCCCCCACCGTATGCAGGAAACACAGGACGGCCGCGGCCAGGATGGAGCGGCGGGCAAGCGGGACCAGGAGGCTGAGGACCAGCCGCGCAGAACTTGCACCGAGCAGGCGCGCCGCGTCCACCAACGATGTTTCTACGGCGGCGAAACCGGCGACGATAGGCTGCACCGCGAAGGGAAGGCTATAGATGACGGAGCCAACCACGAGACCGGAGAACGAAAAAGCCAGCGGATGACCGAGGAGGGCAATGATTCCGCGCCCGAAGGAGGTGCGAGGTCCTAACAGGACGAGCAGGAAGAATCCGAGCACGGTGGGCGGCAGCACCAAGGGCAGAGCAGCCAACGCTTCAAGGGCCGAGAGCCAGCGCCCGCGCCCCAGTACCAAAAGCGCGGCCAAGGGCACGGCCACGGCGAGCAGGATCACCGTGGTGACCGAGGCCAGTTTGAGAGTGAGGGCGAGCGCTTGCCAGTCCATTTTCCTCAGTGAACCGGGGTGAGGCCGCTCTTGGCGAGCTGAGCCTGTACGGGAGCGGAGAGCAGAAAGTCGAGCAGCTTGTGTGCGGCTGCACGCTGCGTGGTGCGGCTCACAATGACCGCACCTTGTTCGATGGGCGGATAGAGGTCGCGCGGAATCACGAAGTAGTTTCCGCTGGCCGCAAGGCGAGGCGTGAGCGCAGAGGTGAGCGAAATCAATCCAGCGTCGGCGTTCCCCGAATCGACAAACTGTGCGGTCTGGGAGATATTCTCGGCTGTGACCAGGCGCGGCTTGAGGGAGTCGTAGAGTTTGAGGCTGGTGAGCGCGGCCACCGCGGCCCTGCCGTAGGGAGCACGATCGGGGTTGGCGATGGCCAGACGTTTGAGATCGGGGCTGCGCAACAGGTCGAGCGATGGCGGGGGCAGTTTCGAGTCCTTATGCGCCCAGAGAACCAGAGTGCCCCTGGCGTAGGTGATCGGCGTGGAGGAATCAGCAGAACCCGCCGCATCGGCCAGACCGGCGTCGATGAGGCGCTTGGGGTAACTGAGATCCGCCGACAAGAAAACGTCGAATGGCGCGCCGTTCTGGATTTGTGCAGTGAGGGCGGCCGAGGCCTCGAAAGTGGCTTCAGCGCGAATACCGGTGGATTGGCGAAACTGCTCCAGAATCGGCGGGAGCACGGGCCCCAGGTCGGCAGCCGCAGCTACGCGCAGCGGGGCCTGGGCCATGACCGCGGAGAAGCACACCAATCCGAGCAATGCAACGGCAATTCGGTTCGGCATCATACGATTCGGACCTCCGAGGCGAGCAAAAACCTCCCTACGCTGGTAGGCTAACACCAGCGATGAACGACAATCTGCACCAGTTACGCTGTTTCGGATGCGGAGAGCGCATCTCAGGCGCCGAGGCCCGGCCAGATTTTCGCTGCGCCCAATGCGGGGATCTTTTTGAGGTGGAATATCCGGGCTGGAGCCAGCGCCGCGGACCTGACCGGCCCAATCCCGGAGCACTGAAGTGGCTGTGGCGAGAACGCCGCTGCTCCTCAGAGATGCTTGACCAGTCCGGCGTGTGGCGCTTCCGCGAGTTGCTGCCCATTCTGGACAGCTTTGGGAACGTAGTCACCCTCCGTGAGGGCAATACGCCGCTGTATTTGCTGACCCGCTCGGCCAAAGCTCTGGGCATTGACCAGCTCTTCGCCAAACACCAGGGAATGAATCCCAGCGGATCGTTCAAAGATACAGGCATGACGGCCGCGATCAGCGTGGCTAAGGAACGCGGGTTCGAGTGGGTGGCGTGCGCCTCCACGGGGAACACTTCGGCCGCCGTATCGGCGTATGCCGCGCGCGCGGGGATGCGCAGCCTGGTTCTGATTCCCGAGGGCAAGATTGCCTGGGGCAAGCTGTCGCAGGCCATGGACTATGGCGCTGTAACGTGCCAGCTCAAGACCGATTTTGACGGGTGCGTCAGGGTGTTGACCGAGATTGTGCGCGAGGCGCCGATCTACCTGCTCAACTCAGTGAACCCCTACCGGCTGGAAGGACAAAAGACACCGGCATTCGAGATTGCCGAGGCTTTCGACTGGATTGTGCCGGACCACCTGATTGTTCCCGGAGGCAACCTGGCCAACAGTTCGGCGCTGGGCAAAGGGTTTCGTGAGCTGCATGAGCTGGGCCTGGTTGCGCGCCAGCCGCGCATCTCGGTCATCCAGGCGGAAGGGGCCAACCCGCTGGTTCGCAGCATCGCCCGCAACCGAGGAGAGGCGCTGGAGCCGGTGGAGGCGCACACCCGCGCCACCGCGATTCGCATTGGCAACCCTGCCTCGTGGCGGAAGGCGGCGCGGGTTATCAAGGACACTGGAGGCTGGTGCCTCGACGTGACCGAGACAGAGATTGCCATTGCCAAAGCGGAATTGGGCGCCGAGGGACTGGGCTGCGAGCCGGCGTCGGCGGTGACCCTTGCGGGGTTGAAGAAACTGCGTGCGCAGGGCAAGGTGGCATCGGGCGAAACCGTCGTTCTGGTGCTCACGGGCCACACCCTCAAAGATGCCGACTACACCATAGACTTTCATCGGGGAACCCTGCTGAATGAGCAGGAGCTGGCCGGACACGAAGCGGAGATCGAAGGGTTGCGGCGTGACGCGGTGGCTGTGGACGCCACTCCGGCCGCAGTTCTAGCTGCCATGAAGGAACGCGCGGGATGAGCGCGTCGTTCAGGCTTCGCCTGCCGGCAACCTCGGCCAATCTCGGCGCGGGCTTTGATGCCGCGGCAGTGGCTCTGAGCTTCTTTCTGGAGATTGAAGCCGACACTGCCGAAGAGTTCTCAATTGCCGCGAGCGGGCGCGACCGCGAGCGCTGCGGGCGGACCGAAGACAACCTGATCCTGGAGATTTACAAACGCCTGCTTACAGAAAACGGCAGACGGGTCGTGCCGTTGGCCATTCGGATGGTGAACGGAATTCCGCTGGGGATGGGATGCGGGTCATCGGCGGCTGGCCGGCTGGCGGCCATCGCCCTGGCCGTGCACTTTGGCGAGTTGGGCTGGAGCAGCGACGAGATTCTCGAAGAGGCAAGTGCGCTGGAGGGGCATCCTGACAACGCTGCGGCCTGCTGGCTGGGCGGTTTCGTGATTGCAGCATGCGAGGGAAGAAAGGTGTACGCGGCCCGCGTGGCGCCGCCAGCCGAATGGCGGGCGATTGTCGTTTCTCCGGCCCATCCACTGGCCACCACGGAGGCACGCGGCATCCTGCCGGAGAGCTATTCGCGCGCCGATGCGGTGGCGAATATCCAAGCCGCATCGCTGCTGGGGCTGGCGTTTGCGCAGGGCCGCGGCGACCTGCTGCGCGCGGCCATGAGCGACCGCCTGCACCAACCCTATCGCGCGGCGATCTGCCCGTTGTTGCCAAGACTGCTGCCCCTGGCGGGCAGCCATGGCATTCTTGGCGCGGCGTTGAGCGGCGCGGGGCCTTCAGTTCTGGTGATTGTGGAGGAAAAAGATCTGGGGATGGCCACGGAGGCAATCCGGCAAGCGCTGGTGGATTTTCCGGAATCGGAGATTCGAGACTGCCGGTTTGAAAATGCCGGGGCAAGCCAGATGTTCGGCCAAAGCCAGAAGTGAGGCGCTGGCGGGTCTCTCCCGTGCCCCTTTTGGTTCCATTTCGCCCTGGAGACTGTTTCCCGCATCGCCAACCCGGTTTTTTCACAGGGGTTATCCCGGCCAAATTGCGAATTGTGGTTACTGTAACGATTACCTAAGTTTGCTTGCTATTCGGCCGAGGAAACCATAAATTCGCTCCGTGGGCAGTTCTGGGGGAGGGCTGCTCTAGCGCCCGTGGTCCTGTATGGGATCCGGGCGCTTGTCTTTGTGCGAGACGATTTGCGCGACTTTTCGCGACAGGGAAGCTGAGTAAATAGCCCACTGCGCGGCGGGGATTTCGTAGCGCCCGAGAGGTGACCAGCCATGACCGTTTGCGACTTTCTTCCACACTGCCGCATCTCATACAAGCGCCCTTGCCACTACACTGGGTAGAGGCGAATGCCACAAGGAGAGTCATGGCTGGATTGGGAGTAGTGGAAGTAAGCGATGCGACGTTTGACCAGGAAGTACTGCGCAGTGAGCAACCGGTCCTGGTGGATTTCTGGGCTGTGTGGTGCGGCCCATGCAAAGCCATTGCACCCATTGTGGACGGAGTCGCCGCTGCGTACGCGGGCAAGCTGAAGGTGGCCAAGGTGAACGTGGATGAAAATGGCGCGACACCCTCGCGCTACGGAGTCCGCGGGATACCAACGCTATTGTTCTTCAAGGGCGGGAAGGTCGCAGACCAAGTGGTGGGGTATGTGCCCCAGAACGTGATTGAGGAAAAAATCCAGCGCATGCTGGCTTAGGGAAGGCCCACGCCATTTAAGGCGGCCCTGGTAACGGGCAGAGTGCGAAGGCGCGAGACTCGGCGAACATGCCGGGTGTCGCGCCTTCTTCAGTTAAAGGGACTGGCGATGGATCACCGGTACTTGCGCAGCACACCCAGCACACGGCCCTGAATGGCGACCTGGGCGGCGGGCACGTAGATGGGATCCATCTCCACATTGGATGGCTGCAGGCGCACCATTTGTCCTTCAGGAAAGAAGCGCTTCAAAGTGGTTTCGGCGCCGTGGACCAGAGCCACCACGATCTCTCCCTGGCGGGCCGTCCGCGTGCGTTCTACCAGCACATAATCGCCGTTGATGATGTGTTCGTCGCGCATGGAGTCACCGCGCACCTCGAGAGCGAATACGTCGCGGTTCCCGACCACGTCGTGGAGCGAGATGCTCTCAGGGATTTCGGAGGTCTCCACCGGCAAGCCGGCGGCGATTCTGCCCGCGAGCGGAAGCCGGTCGCTGGACCGGGTGCGGGCGCCTGGCGGCAGCACGTCGATCGAGCGGCTGCGGTTGTGGACGCGGTCCAGCAGCCCCTTCTTTTCGAGGTTCGTAATGTGCTTGTGCACGGTGGCCAGGCTTTTGAGCCCCATGCCGCGGGCAATTTCTTCAAAAGAAGGGGAATAGCTATTGCGAGCGACGAATGACTCCAGGAAATCGAGAACCTCTTTTTGCCTTCGAGTGACTGCCATGGGCGCATTATAGCGAATAAAAAGCGAATCGTGCCAATCTTTTTTTCTTTTCATCGCCCGATGGGGCTCAAAGGCGGCATCGGGCAAGCCGGAGAAGCGGATAAGGAGAAACTTCTGGTACGTAGAGGGCTATCGGGATGGGCACGACCGGCCGATAAACCTGCTTTAGCTTGCCCATCCTGAACGTGGGCGGGGGACAGTGCGGCGGCGAGCGAATGATTTCCCTGAAGAAGTATCTGGACAGTGCGGAAAGCGGAATCGGAGATCGCGGCGACGAGGAGGATCGAGGCACCGTCCAGGTGGTGATCGACGCCTATCGGTCGGCCTTGATCGAGATGGGAAATTGCAGCGTGGATGCCTGTCCGGCACTGGGACCGGATTTGAAGCGGAGTCTGGCCGGTCTGGTGGAAAGGCTCTATGCGGAGGTGAGCCCGGAGCTGGTCGCGTCTACACGGAGCTGCACCCGGGAGCGACTGCAGGACTGGGGTAGACGCACGGCCCGCCACTACGAGCAAAAGGCTGCAGAGGTGAAGGAACTGCTGCTGGTGGTGGCCCGCACCGCCGAGTCCGTCGGCGACCGGGATCTGCGCTGCGCACAACAGATGGACGAGGTGACCACGCGCCTGAAATCGATCGCCAATCTCGAGGACGTGACCGAGATTCGCGCCTCGATCGAGAGAAGCGCATCGGATCTGAAGACCTCGATTGACAGGATGACCGCCGAAGGCAAGGCTGTGGTTCAGCAGCTTCAAGGGCAGGTCTCTGCCTATCAATCGAGATTGGAGGAAGCTGAATACATCGCGTCCTGCGATCCGCTGACGGGCCTGGGCAGCCGGCCGTGGGTGGAGGGCCAACTGCAGCAGCGCATCAATGCCGCTCAAGCCTTTTGCGCCGTCATGATCGACATCGATGAATTCAAACGGGTGAACGACGATCATGGGCACCTGGTGGGCGACGAACTGTTGAAACAGTTTGCCGGGGAACTGCGCTCGGCCTGCCGCTCCGGCGACATGATCGGCCGCTGGGGCGGTGACGAGTTTCTGGTGTTGTTCGATGGCGGCATCGAGGCGGCACATACGCATGCCGAGCAGCTGCGGGCCTGGGTTTGTGGGAACTACACAGTGCAGGGAAGGCACGGCCCGCAGAAGATCCGCGTGGAGGCCTCGTTCGGCTTGGCCGAGCACACCGTGGGCAAGACGTTGAAAGAGCTTCTCGACCAGGCGGATGCGCAGATGTATTTGCACAAGGGCGTCTCGAGGGCAAATCGAAAAGGGATGAAGCGCCAGGGTCTGAGAGAGATGGAATAAAGCTCGAGGCTGCTCCCCGGCCTGGCTTTCAAGCAGAATCGAGCCCCCGGAACCAGCGGACGCACGCTGGTCACGCCGTTTTGGGACTTCGCATTTCGCCACATCCATTTTAGGAATCGCACCAGTGCATTTCCTGGTTCCAGCCTTGAGTTCCTTTCTATTGCGCAAGACAGTAGAGAGGAGCCACGGTTAGGGCACATTAAGCCAACCGGCTCAGAAATGGAAGCTGCCGGGCTTGACAGGCCGCCGTCGGCGCAGGGAAGGACCGCAATGAGGTTATTGATTGCCGAAGACGACAAGGCGCTGGGGCTATTTCTAAAGCGAGGTTTGGAGACCGAAGGGCATCGTGTTCGCGTGGCCTGCGACGGAGCAGCCGCAGTGGAAGCGTTTCGCGAGGAACTGCCCGACCTGACAATTTTGGATTTGAATATGCCCATCAAGGACGGAGAGCAGGTCCTGGATGAGGTTCGGATGATGGACGGCGAGCTTCCTGTGCTGGTGCTGACGGCGCGCCAGGAAGTGGAAACGCGGGTACGCTGCCTGGACCACGGGGCCGACGACCTGATGCTGAAACCCTTCAGCCTTTATGAACTGCGCGCGCGATGCCGCGCCTTGTTGCGCCGCAAGCGCGAGGCCAGACTGATGCTGCGTGCAGGCGACCTTGAGGTCAGCCGGCTGGATCGCACGGCGTGCCGCGCCGGGCAGCCGGTCGAGCTGACCAACAAGGAGTTTGCCCTGCTTGAGCACTTGATGCTCAATCGCGGCCACTCGGTCTCGCGGGTGGAACTGCTGGATTCAGTGTGGAAGATGGAGCCGGCGCAGACCACCAACATCGTGGATGTGTATGTGAATTATCTGCGCCGCAAGCTGCACGATCCGGCTCCGGGGAAACTGATTCGCACGGTGCGAGGCCAGGGCTACACCGTTCCCCTGGAAGGCGAAATCGCACTCGGTATCGATCCGGTACACGCTGCGGCCGCAGTTGCGGCATCCCCGGCCGGCGCCTTCGCCGAAGCACGATAAACTTCCCCAGCACAACTGTCCCAATTGAAGGAGAAAGCAGATGCAACCCTTTACCGTCCCTGTCGTTCCTGTCGCCCCTCGGCTTCGTCCGCGCACCGCGCTGGTGGCCAGCGCCGACCGCAGCTTCCGCCAGCGGCTCAGCCAAATTCTTACCGGCCTGCGCTGGCAGGTGCGCGAAGCCGAAGGCGGCGCCCAGGCCTGGGCTGAAGCCGCGGCCGGCGTTCCCGAGGCCGTGATCGTCGATTCCTGGCTCCCCGATCTCGATCGCGACGAGTTTCTGAAGGAGTTTCGTTCCATCTTTCCCGATGTGGACCTGGTGACCACGGGGAGTTCATCGACACATGAGAGCCCGCGCGGGCCCCATCGCCAGGAGCTTCTGTATGCCCTGCGCCGCAGCCAGGACTCGGATACCGCGACCTGGAATGCCGCTCCCGTGTTGAGGGAGACAGATGGCGGAGCCGACAGTACCCCGGCAACGAAGCGCGCGATTCCTGCCGTGTCGCATCCGGTTCCGAGGTTGAAATCGGCGACCCCGGGCGGGACTGCGGAACAGATGATTCCCATCCCGCTTCTGGCGCGTTCCACGGCCGCAGACCTTCCCGGAAAAGCCAGCCAGGCCGCGACGTGCGAGCGGATTCCCGAACTGGTGGGCAATGCGCCCTGCATGTTCGAAGTCAGCCGCCGTATCCGCCTGGTGGCCGCGCGCGCCACGCCGGTACTGATCGAGGGGCCGACAGGCTCGGGCAAAGAAATTGTGGCCGAAGCGCTGCACCGGCTTTCAACCCGCAGCCGCAAGCCGTTTGTCGCCATCAACTGTGCGGCTATTCCCGAAGCGCTGTTGGAGGCCGAGTTGTTTGGCCACACCCGCGGAGCGTTCACCGGCGCGGTGCAGGGCCGCACCGGCCGCATTGAGGCCGCCGACGGAGGCACGCTGCTGCTGGACGAAATCGGCGAGATGCCGCTGGGGTTGCAGTCCAAGCTACTTCGCTTTGTAGAGAGCGGCGAATTGCAAAGGGTGGGCGACAACGAGACGGTGAAAGTGGATGTGCGCATAGTGGCGGCCACGCACTGCCCGCTGGCGCAGCGCACACAGAGCGGCGAGTTCCGGCCCGATCTCTACTATCGGCTCGCGGTCTTTCTGATCCGCACGCCGGCCCTGGCCGATCACTGCGAGGATCTGCCCGTGCTGGTGGAGCACTTTCTGGAGAAGATGGGCCGCGACGCGCCGGTCAAGCGGATCGACGCCACGGCGCTGGCGAGGCTAGCGGCTCATCCCTGGCCGGGCAATGTGCGCGAGCTGGAGCACGTGCTGGAAAGGGCGGCGATCCTGGCCGGCGATGCACCGCTGCTTACCGCCGCGGAGATTGACTTCGGGTTGTCGGTCAATTGAAGGGCTTTTTGAAGGGCTGACGGAAGCCGGCGAGAACACGCGAGGGGAGGCAGGAGGGATGGAGATCGAGACGCGGCTGAGCGAGCAGATTGCGCGCTACATGGACCTGGCCACCAGCGAAGCCAAGCTGACCGCAGCCAACATGGCCAATATCGATACGCCCGGCTACCAGGCTGTGGGCATGGATTTCGGAGCGGAGATGCGCGGCGCTCTCAATGCGGTCGACCAGGGGAGCGGACCGCGGCCGGTGCGCGTGAAGGCCGTGGAGGGGCTGATTGCGCGCCCGGACGGCAACGACGTGTCAATGGACCGCGAGAGCCTGAACCTTGCCGAGGCGCAGTTGCAGTTCAAGACCGGCGTGGCCCTGCTACGCCAGGAGTACCAGCGCGAGCTAGACGCGATTCATGCCGACTCGAAGTAAGGGTAGGTGGAGAAGCGGCGAGAGAGGGGAACGGCAATGAATCTATTTGCAATGATGGAAACTTCCGGATCGGCGATGCAAGCCGAACGCATGCGCGCCGAAGTGGTGGCGGCCAACATGGCGAATGCGGAGACGACGCGCACCTCGACCGGCGGGCCGTACCACCGCCAGCACGTGGTTTTTGCCGCAGATGGAGGCGATCCAGGATTTCTCGATTCGCTGAGCGAGGCCTCGGGGACCCCTTCTTCAAATGGCGCGACCGCGTTGCCGGGACTGAACTCAAACGCGGGGAACGTGGCGGCACCGGGCGTACGGATTGCGCAGGTGGTCGAGGATACTGCGCCTCCGTTGAAGCGCTACGATCCGGGACATCCCGACGCGGGACCGGATGGATACGTGGCCTATCCGGACATTAATCCCCTCACAGAGATGGTGGACCTGATGGGGGCGACGCGTGCATACGGTCTGAACGGCTCTGCCGTGCAGGCGGAGAAGGGCATGATCTCGTCGGCGCTGGAGATTGCCAAGTCGTAGCGTAGCGGGCCGGCGGCGAGACGAGGCCGCAGGTGCGGCAAGTCAAAGACGCGGCAAGTCAAAAAAATGAGACGTCGGGGAAAACAAATGCAAACCGGAATCAACGCAATGGGTGCCGCAACTTCAGCCACAGGCGGTCTCGGGGTTATCCCGGAAGGACTGAGACCAGGTGGAGGGCCGAGCCAGCCCGCGACGCCCTTCGGCAGCCTGCTGACAGATGCCGTGGGCCAGGTAAATGCTCTGGAGAGCCAGGCGCGTTCCGCCGTGGACGGGCTGATGACCGGCTCCGGGATCGATGTGCACCAGGCGATGATTGCCACCCAGAAGGCGGACATGGCCTTCGAACTCGCGCTCGCGGTGCGGAACAAGGCGGTGCAGGCTTACCAGAGTGTGATGAGCATGCAGTTCTAGGGAACTTCCGATTAAGTTCGAGTGCGGTGCGGACATTCCCTCGGGGCTAAAGCCCACTTGATTTTGCGGGATTTATGTACGGGCTGAAGCCCGTACCTTTCAACGAAGGACGCTTTTCGACAGCCTTTGAAGCGGCGCCCTTTCAAGGTCGGCAGGACGCGGAAATTATGGCCACGGCGGGGGCACAGTTGGAGAGGAACAGACAGGTCGCTACGGGCGAGCGTCCGCTGACTGCGGGCCTGTCGACACTGTGGACGCGGAGCCGGGTGCTGTGGGCGTCGATGCCGCAGGCGCAGCGCAACTGGACCTTGGTCGTGGTGGCACTGCTCGGGGCACTGGCGGGGGGATTGATGTGGTACGGCCTGCGCACCGACTGGCGCACCCTCTACGCGGGCCTCGACCCGGACGATGCGCGCCAGACCGGCCTGACCCTGACCCAGGCGCAGATTCCATTTGAAGTGACGGCCAACGGGACGGGCATTGAGGTTCCAGCAGCACAGTTGGATAAGGCACGCCTGGCAACGGCCGCCAAGGGTGGGGTCAAGAGCGGGCGGATGGGGTTTGAGCTGTTCGACAAGCCGAACTGGGTGGGTTCGGAGTTTGACGAGCAGGTCAACTACCAGCGCGCCCTGGAGGGCGAACTGGAGCACACGGTGGGCTCGCTGGCGGACGTCGAATCAGCGCGCGTGCACCTGGTATTGCCGCACGACTCGCTCTTTCGCGACGAGGAGCGGCCAGCCAAGGCCTCGGTAGTGCTGAAACTGCGACACGCATCGCTTGCCGATGGCGAGCCGGAGGCGATTCGCAACCTGGTGGCTTCGGCCGTGGATGGGTTGACTGCGGACCGCGTGGTGCTGGTGGATGCGGCCGGTCATTTGCCCCTGGGACCGAAGACTCCCGAGGCGCTGCGCCTGAGCGCCGAGCAGGCTTTGGAAGAGAAACTGATCTCGACTTTGGAGCCGGTGACGGGCGCGGGCAACGTGCGCGCCTCGGTCACCCTGGACTACGATCCCGCCGCATCGGAGGAGACCGAAGAAACCTACGATCCCGACCAGACGGCGACCTTGTCGATGCAGCGCACCGAGCAGTCGAGCGGCCCGCAGGCGGTGGCTGCGGGAGTTCCCGGCACGGCTTCGAACGCGCCCAACTCGCAGGCCCTGCCTGTATACCCCCGCCAGACAACTCCTCCGCAAACCTCCAAGTCGGAATCGGGAACTTACGGCGTCTCGAAGACCGTGCGCCATGTGGTTGAGAACCCGGGGCGGGTGCGGAGGTTGACGGCGGCGATTGTGGTCAATGACCGGGTGGTGCGGGCAGATGCGAAAGGTCTTCCCGCCCAGTGGCAGCCGCGCTCACTGGACGAATTGCACAACCTGACCACCCTGGCGCAGGCTGCGGTGGGCTTCGATGGAACGCGTGGGGATGTGGTGACGGTGCAGGACCTGGCTTTCGATGAGAATCGTGGCGCGCCGCCAGCCTCCCTGTTGAGCCAATTGCTGAGCAAAACGGAAAACTCGCCGGTGCTGGTCAAATATGCAACTCTGCTGCTGGGGCTGCTGGTGGTGCTGACGTTTGGAGTGCGCCCGGCGCTGCGCAAGGTTTCGATGGCGGCTGCAGAGGGGGCCAAGCCGGGCAAGGGGAGCCGTCAACTGCCGGCACAAAGCGCCGCGCCGCCTGCATTGAACCCGCCAGAGCCACCGTCTCCTGACCCAGAACGGATACGGGCGCAGGAGATCTTCGAACAGGTCTCCGACCATCTGCAGCGCGAGCCGACGCAGAGCTCACGGCTGCTGCAGAGTTGGATTCACTCCGAATAGCGGCCGGGGGCAGGGACAAGAGAAGCGGGGGACAGACGAAGGGGTTGGCATCTTGGCGGAGCAGGGAATCGAGACCGGGGCAGCGAAACGCCAGAACGGGGCGGGCATCAGCGGCCTGCGTAAGGCTGCGGTCCTGCTGGTGGCCGTGGGCGAGAAGCTGGCCAAGGAGATTCTGCGCGCGCTGCCCGAGGCGGACGTGCAGCGGCTCACCGAGGAACTGGCCGATCTGCGCGGCGTGACGCCGGAACTCACGGCCGAGATACTGGAAGAGTTCTGGCAGATGCTCGAGACCCAGAACTTCATGATCCACGGTGGACTGGACTATGCCAGCCGCCTGCTGGTGGACACCTTTGGGAAGGAGCGCGCCGACGACCTGCTGATGCTGGTGCGCCGCTCCCAAGAGGCGGCCCAAGGGAACCTGGCCAAGCTGCAGCGCACCGATCCGCAACAACTGGGCAAGCTGCTGGACTCAGAACATCCGCAGACGATTGCGCTGGTGCTGGCGCACCTCGATCCCAAGCGGGCGTCGATGGTGCTGGACAACCTGAGCGAGGAGCACAAGGTTGTCTCCATCCAGCGGCTGGCCGAGATGCGGCAGTTTTCGCCGGAGATGGCGCAAAAGGTGGCCCACATTCTGCACCGCCGCCTGGAAAGTATGGGCGACACGGCACGCAAGAGTTACTCCGGCTTCAGGGCGGTGGCGGACCTGATGAACCGGCTTCCCGCCGACGAATCGAAGAAGATTCTGGAAACGATCGAGGTGGGTCAGCCGGAACTGGCCCTGAATATTCGCAACCTCATGTTCACGTTTGAGGACCTGGTGACGGTGCCTCCGGCGACCATTCGGGAGATCGTCTCCGGGGTGGACAAGCGCCAGCTGGCCATGGCCTTGCGCGGCGCCAACGAGGAGCTGCGCGCGCAGATCTTCAAGGCGATGAGCGCCCGCGCCGTGGAGATGCTGAAGGAAGATATGGAAGTGTTGGGCCCAGTGCGATCGCGCGAGGTGGCGCAGGCGCAGCAGGAGATTTTGAACCTGGCCCGGCGGCTGGAGTCGGAGGGCAAGGTGGTTCTGAAACTCGAGTCCGGCGACGAGATGTTGGCTTGAGCGACAGGATGAGGCGGTAATTCAATCACCGTCGGCGTGACGCAGATTGATTGGGAGATAGGCTTCGCGGGTTGACGGCGTGATCGCGTGTGCGAGAGGGGACCGGGAATGGAAGGGGCGAAGCCAGCGGTGGTCGAAATCTTTCAGTATCCTGCCGCCGGCCCGGAGCCGCCGTCCTGGATCGGTCTGGGGGAAGAACTGCCTGAGGCTAAGGACGCTGCGAGAGCTGGAGGAACGTCCTCCACTTCCTCTCAAGGAAGTCTCGAGGACAGCGCGCACAGCCGATTCGAGCGAAAGATGGCGGAAGAGTCACGGCGGAGTTTTGCAGCGGGCCGGGAGCGGGGTCTGCAGGAAGGCCGCCAGGCGGAGCGCGAGGCGCAGGCAGCGGCTCGCGCGGCAGGGGAGAAGCAGCGCGTGGAACAGGTTGCCGGCCTGGTGGAGAGTTTCGCCGAGGAGCGCGACCGATTCATGGAAAAGGTAGAGCACGAAGTGGTGAAACTGGCGCTGGCAGTGGCGGCGCGTATCCTGCGCCGCGAAGCGCAGATGGATCCGCTGCTGCTGACCGGAGCGGTGCGGGTGGCGCTGGGTCAGTTGTCGAAGACCACGAAGGTGCGGCTGCGCGTGCCTCAGGCCGAGTTGGACTTGTGGACCGAAGCCATTGCCTCGCTGCCCAACCTGGCCCTGAAACCCACGGTGGTGCCGGGCGAGGAGATGAGAGTGGGCGACTGCGTGATCGAGACCGAACTGGGCTCGGTAGACCTGGGAATTCGCTCCCAGTTGGGCGAGATCGAGCGGGGATTCTTCGATCGGGCAGGGAGCACTGCAACTGCGCGGGGCCAGGGTGGGCCAAATCAGACTGAGCTAGAGGGACGGAATTGACAGCGCTCTTGGGGCGCTACGTTGCCCGCCTGTACCGCGGCCAGCCGTGGCAGTGGCGCGGGCAGGTGGTCGAGTCGCTGGGCCAGACGGTGGAATCGGCAGGACCCATGGCGTCCGTGGGGGAGTGCTGCGAGATCCTGGACCAATTCGGCCGCCCGCATGCGGCCGAGGTGATCGGGTTTCGCGGCTCCAACGTGCTGTCAATGCCGGTGGAGAGCACCGATGGCATCCGCTATGGCGATACGGTGGTGGCGCTGGGGATAAGTCCCGAGGTAGAGGTGGGCCCGGCACTGATGGGCAGGGTCTTGAACGCCGCGGGAGAGCCGATCGATCGGGGAAGGCCGATGGCCACCGCGCAGGCATTGACTCTGGAGGGGGCGGTGCGTTCGCCGCTGGACCGGGCCCCTATTCGTGTTCCGCTGGGCACCGGCATCCGCACATTGGATGGATTGCTGACGGTGGGGAGGGGCCAGCGGATCGGCATCTTTGGTGGCTCGGGAGTAGGCAAGAGCACGTTGATGGGCATGATGACCCGCAACACCGAGGCGGACGTGACGGTGGTGGGGTTGGTGGGCGAACGCGGCCGAGAGGTGGGCGAGTTTCTGGAGAACTCGCTGGGGGAGGAGGGCCGGGCGCGCTCCGTGGTGCTGGTTTCGACCTCCGATCAATCGCCCCTGATGCGGATGCGTGCAGCGCTTGCGGCCACCACGGTGGCGGAATTCTTTGCCGCGGAGGGAAAACATGTGTTGCTGGTGCTGGATTCGCTGACCCGCTTTGCCATGGCGGCGCGCGAGATTGGTCTTGCCGCCGGGGAGCCAGCCACGGCGAAAGGGTACACTCCCTCGGTCTTTGCGCGGTTGGCGCGGCTGGTGGAAAGAACCGGCCAGTTCCGGGTGGGTTCGATCACCGCGTTTTACACCGTGCTGATGGAAGGCGACGACCAGCAGGATCCACTGGTGGACGCGGTTCGTTCGCTGCTCGACGGGCACATCGTTCTCTCCCGCGCGCTGGCCGCCGAGGGCTGGTATCCGCCCATCGAGGTGCTGGACTCGATCAGCCGGTTGATGCCCGCGGTAACCGCACCGGAGCACCGCGAACAGGCCGCGCTGCTGCGGCGGTTGATGGCGGTGTATGCCCGCTCGGAAGACCTGGTGCGCATAGGCGCCTACAAACCGGGATCCGATCCGGACCTGGACCGGGCGCTGCGGGCTCGCGGGGCGATGCACTCGTTCATGACCCAGGGAGTGGACGAACGGCCGAGCCTGGCCGATTGCCTGCGCCGGCTTGCGGCCCTGGCGGCGGAGGTGTAGCCGGTGGCCGTCTCGCGCGCATTGCGACGCTTGCTCCACATTCGGGCGCTGCAGGAAGAACAAAGCCGGCTGAGGCTGGAATCAGCCCTGGGAGAGTTGCATCTGCTGGAAAAGCGCCTGGCGACTGCCGTCGATCGGGATCGCCGGGGACGGCAACTGGTGGTGACCAGCGCGCACACGGGCGAGTTGGCAGACCGGCTGGCGGGACTTGAAGAGACGCGTATCGGCATCCGTTCCGCCGCGCAACTGCGGTGCAGGATTGAAGCAGCGGAAGAAGATGCGCTCGAACTGCGGGAAGAGTTCCTCGAGCAGCGCGTAGAACGCCGGCAGGCCGAGACTCTGATTGAAGAAACCGAAGCGCGGGATGAAGTCGTGACTGCCCGGCGCAGTCAGCAGGCGCTGGACGACTGGCATCGTGCGCACCTGCACAGCGCGGGATCCGGGAAAAGAATGGGCGGTCAACCGTCGTCGATCTCCGCCGCAAAGATGGATCGTAATCTCCCGGCTCAGGATTCCGGGGACGAGATTGCAGCCGAGAAAACGTTAGAGAATATCGAGATTCGTCCTCGGCCCACCCGCTGAGAAGCGAAAACATCCCCCTCCATTGTGACAATGCTCTAACCCGCCAACGTGACCGTTTGGCACGCCGTCTGCTCTGACCTCCGGCATGATCGCCACGCATGGAGTCGACATCCCGGCTGTACCGTCCCTTCCCGGGCAAGGCTCGAAGTCCGGAGCGATGCACGGCGCGAGTTGGAGCGCGGCCACCTCCGGAGTCTCATTGCTATCTGTGCCGGCCGAGACCGGGAGTCCTGCTTCAAGATGGCAGACGTTGCTGGCTTCGCTGGGAATGGTTGGAGATGCGGCGCAGGATGGGACAACGACGGATTCGACCTCGGCATTCGGCGGTGCGGCGCAAGCACTCTCAGGAGACAGGTTCTCGAGGAAGAGCGCTAGTCGATCAGGAAACGCAACGGCCACAGTCCTGGCGGGGACTCAGGGCACGTCAGCAGCAGAGGCGAATGAAGCCACGGTGCTGACTTCGATTGCCCAGCCGGCTGTCGCATTGGCAATCGTTCCAGTGCAGGCGGTCGGAACGGACGCGGACAGCACGAAGACGGGCAGCCAGGCCAAGACACAGACGGCAGAGGGTACACACGAAACGCGCGTCGCCGACTCGCGCAAGGAAGCAAAGAAAGACAGTGCCCAAGCCGGGACTTCGCAGGTAGAAGCGGCTGTGCAGGCGGCGCCGGTGCCGCAAGCCGCGGTTCTGCCTGTACCTGCACGCACTGGGTCAGCGCTGGATTCAACGCCTGATCAGTTCGCGCTTGCGTCCCAAGCCGCGGAGATGAATGGGGCAGCAGCCGCGTCCTCTGCCGCGGTTCTGGAGAAGACGGCAGCGACTTGGCAGGCAGGGGAAAAGCGAACGGATCAACCTGCGGCCGCATCCTCGATTTCGCACTTGGGGAATTCGCCCGGGGCTCAGTACGCCGCGGATGCAGAAGTGGACGATAGCACAGTCGATGCATCCGCAACACAGACCGGCCAGGGTGTTGGTCTACCGCAGACTCAGGCCACAAAGAAGGAAACCGAGGCTCTATCCTTCACTGCCCAGCAGGGACCAACGGCTTCATCGCCCGAATCGAACCCACACTCCTCTTTGTATCCGATGCAGACTGCGGAACCTGTACAACCCGATGCCGCGGCGTTCGTCTCAGGGTCCGCCAGCGTCATCGGCAAAGCCTCTTCGGCGGCAGTTGCGCGACCTGATATGAGTGGCAGCGGTCGCGTGACGGCATCACAAACCGCGCATTCAACGGCGGCTCAGACCGCCTCTGCCGCGAATGAGACGTTCAACTTGAATGGGGCGCAGAATCTATCCGAAGTCCACGCAGGAGCGACGAATGACGGCAGCGGCGCTTCGTCTCCTATTTCGACGCGGGCAGCGAGCGCGGGGAGTGCTTCGAAGGAGCCTTTTGCCGTGATGGATAGTGGAAGCGGCGGGGCTGCTCCGACCTGGATTCATGCCGGTGCACGCCAGGCCGAGGCAGGCTTTCAGGATTCTTCACTGGGATGGGTAGGGGTACGCGCACAGGTGGACGGAAGCGCGATTCATGCCACCGTGGTTCCCGGCTCAGCGGAAGCGGCGCAGTCTCTTGCCGGCCATCTTGCAGGATTGAATACCTATCTCGCCGACCACCACACGCCGGTGGAAACGCTGACGCTGGACTCGCCGGAGAGCCGGTGGGCCGGGCAGGGAATGGAGCAAGGGACCGGGCAACAAGCAGGGCAGGGCGCGGGCCAGGGAGATTCCCGGGGACAGGAGCCGGGCTACAATTCCGTCGCAACCGGCTCGGGAGGGAGTTCGCTCGACTCGGTGCCGGACACGGGCGGCGCGGACCTGACCGCGCTGGCAGCACCGCCGGGTGGCGTGTACATCTCGGTGATGGCCTGACTGCGAAGCAGGGAACTGCACCAAGGGCCGGCGCAACAACAACTGCTGCACAAAACAGGGAAGCGCAAAGAAGACAGGGAGGGGAAATGGGAACTGCAACAGGAATCTGGAGTCATGCGGCGGCGCCGGGGCAGGCGCTACCCGCCGCAAATCCTATGGATAACTCGACGGGCAGCACAGACAGCAGCTCCAGCAGCGACTCGGCAACCATTTCGGCCAACGACTTTCTGACCTTGCTGGTGACCGAGATGCAGAATCAGGACCCCACGGCGGACACCGATCCCAATGAGTACATCAACCAACTGGTGAACGTAAACAGCCTGGAGCAGCTGATCTCAATCAACCAGAACCTGTCGACGGCACTGGGGAGTTCGGCCAGCAGTTCAGCCGTAAAGACGACCGCAGGCCCCTTGAGCGGCGCGGCAGGCAGTGCGGCGTCCACGGGCACGGCCGGAGCCGGTGCACCGGTTCCTACGGCCGTGGCGCAGAAGGGAAGCAGCCCGGCTGCAGCACAGCAAGAGGGAGCGGGAGCAACCGCGGCAAGCATGCGGGCGGCACGCACTGCCGCGGCTCAATATGCTCCCGGGAATCTCGGCGTTCCCAAGGGCAACCCGGCGGCGCAACGCGTGGCTCAATCGCTTGGCGGGAAGCCGTACGGTACATAGATCGCGGGCGTCCGGCAAATGGCCCCGTCCCATGCGCTCAACAGCTGGCCGCGCAGGCCCGCTCAAACCAACGATGGATTCAGGAGGAAGACCAAGATGGCTAGCTTTTCTATTCCGCTCAGCGGCCTCAACGCAGACTCTACGGCTTTAAATACTATCGCCAACAATCTGGCCAACATGAGCACGACGGCATATAAATCCCAGACAACCAACTTCTCCGATCTTTTCTATCAGCAGATCGGCACGTCCGGGTCGGGCAACGAAATCCAGGTAGGGGCGGGCGTTCAAGTGGCCTCGAACCAGACCGATTTTACGCAAGGGTCGTACAACACGAGCGGCATGACCTCCAACGACGTGGCGCTGGACGGCAACGGCTTTTTTGTGGTGAGCGACGGGAGCTCCAACCTTTACACACGCGACGGCAGTTTTACACAGGATGCCAGCGGCAACCTGGTCACGTCGAGCGGGCTGAAAGTGATGGGCTACCCGGCCGTAAACGGCGTAGTGAACACCAATGCTCCCTTGACGGCGATCAACATTCCGGTGATTGGGCAGGTGCAGCAGCCGCAGGCGACCACCAGTTTCAACATGACGGCGAACCTGGATTGCACTTCGGATATGAACACCGGCTTCCCAGCGTCGGTGGGGATATTTGATTCGCTGGGTGTTTCTCATGCGGCCACGATCACCTATACCCAGATGGGCAACAACACATGGAGCTATTCGGCTGCGCTGCCGGCGACAGACTTTACCTCAGGTGTCTCGACGCCGGTGACCGGCACGATGACCTTCGACTCCGGCGGCAATTTAATCTCCGTGACTCCAACGGGAGGAACCGCGACCACGGTGGGAACCGGCACCGGCGATATCTCCTCCATTCCGCTTAGCTTCACCGGATTGTCCGATGGCGCCGCCGACCTGAACATAAGTTGGAATCTGCTCGGTTCCACCGGCGCGCCCACAATCACCCAGGAGGACTCAGAATCCGTTGCGCCCGCAGCTCCTGCGAACGGTTATGCCGCAGGCGTCTACCAGAGTTTCACCATCGGCTCCGACGGCACCGTGACAGCGACCTACTCGAATGGACAAACGCAGGCCGTTGGCAGGCTGGCGCTGGCCAATGTGACCAATCCGCAGGGATTGTCGCTGCAAGGCAATGGAGACTATGCGACAACGCTGGCCAGCGGTGCAGCATCAATCGGTCCGTCGGGATCCGGCGGCCTGGGCACGATTCAGGATTCGGCGCTCGAGGAGTCGAACGTCAACATCTCGGCCGAGTTTTCAAACCTGATCATCGCCCAGCGCGCCTTCGAGGCCAATTCCAAGGCGGTGACCACGTTTGATACCGTGACCCAGGAAACCATCAACATGATTCATTAAAGCGCTTTTCAATCGGATCAAACGGCAATGCGTTGCCGCCGCGGATGCTCTAACCGGGGCCTGTGGCGGCAACATAACAGCTCCGATTGAGATATGGGCGAAGCTGCGGGATTGGATCTTATGGATGCGCAGCCGGCTTGTGGACACGAACTTCGATGAACAGACCCTTGCCATGTGCCAGGGCCGTTCCTTCGGCGTCGAGAATGGAGGCCTCTGTCCAGTGCTTGCGGCCTTCGCTGCGCACCAAGCGGGCTTCCATGCGGATGGGCGCACCGGAGGGGACCGGGCGCTGGTAGTCGATGCCCAAGTGCCGCGTCATGGCGGTGAAGCCCTGGGCTCGAACTGCCTTGCTCATAACCTCGTCGAGCAGGGTAGCGATGATTCCCCCGTGCAGGTAGCCGGGCGGTCCTTCAAAGGCGTCGGGAATTGTGACGGGGCAGACGACGGTGCCGTCTGCGGCGCGCAGGAACTCAAGGTGCAAGCCGCCGGGATTGGCGGGACCGCAGCCGAAACAGCGATTCTGGGCCGCGTGGGGAAGAGGAACCAGGTTCTCGTGGTCAGATTTCTGCATTCAGATTGCTCCGGTCAGTACATTGGCATACATCTGGCTGTCCACGTTTCCGCCGCTGAGGACAATGCCAACTATATTGCGGCGTGGGCGGCATGTGGTGGTAAACGATCTTTTGCGCGTTCTGGATCTGGGCCAGCGTGGGCAGCAGCATGGATTCAGCATAGCGGAGGTAATGAGTCGAGGCTTGATTCCCAGATCTTGCTTTTAGGGTGAAACGGGAGAGATCTGCCTCTTCAGAAACTGGGTCTTGACGGTCATGCACAATTCCTCGCAGACTTTCTTCACCAGCCGCATCCAACTGGAAGGAGACTCTGGAACAACATGATGAATCGGCGAACTGCACTGAAGCACCTTGGTGGCGCGGCAAGTGTCCTGCTCTTGACTGAAACGCTGCATGCCGAGGGATTTCCCATCGGCCAGGCTCCGGCGACCGCGCCCGCGGCCCCAGCCGGACCTTTTACGCTTCCCGCACTGCCTTACGCCTACGACGCGCTCGAACCGAGCTTCGACGCGGAGACGATGCACCTGCATCATGACAAGCACCACCAGGCCTACGTGAATAACCTGAACGCCGCCGTGGCCGCCCATCCCGAGTTGGCAGGGAAGACGGTGGAGGAGTTGATTTCGAGCTTGAACACCTTGCCCGAAGCCGCACGTACCGCCGTCCGCAATCAGGGCGGAGGCCATGCCAATCACTCATTCTGGTGGCCCACGCTGGGCAAGGGCGGCGCTGCCCCTGTGGGGGAACTAGCCAAGGCCATCGACGCCAAATTTGGCTCGCAAGCCGCATTCCAAGACAAGCTGACGGCGGCCGCCATGAGTGTCTTTGGCAGCGGTTGGGCGTGGCTGACGCAGTTGCCCGACGGCACCTTGACCATTGAGACCACGCCCAACCAAGATAGCCCGCTCAGCGCAGGCCACAAGCCGGTGCTGGCCGTGGACGTGTGGGAGCACGCCTATTACCTGAAGTACCAAAACCGACGCGCGGACTACGTGAAAGCGTTCTTCCAGGTGCTCAACTGGGATTATGTAAGCGGGCAGTTCGCGCAGAAGAAAGCGAATGCCTGAGGCACGCCGGAAAGCCTGGCGACGAGCGGCGTGGGCACTTTCGATGGTTGAACTCGCTGCGGGCTTTGGCTGGCTTGCCGCCTGCCACTCGACGCCACCGCTGACCGACCATGAGGCGGAAGGGAAGCACCTCTACACCGTTCGCTGTGCTCATTGCCACGAGGAGAACGACCTGGCGCTGAAGAAGGTTCCACCCGACTTGCACAACATCTTCAAACGGGGTACGTTGCCGAGCGGCTCCGCTGCATCGGACGCCCAGGTGCAGAGCGTGGTTCGCGCAGGCAAGGGAATGATGCCGGGCTTCTCCGGCCGTTTTACCCAGGAACAGATGGCCGCGCTGCTGGCCTACCTGCATACCGGGCTGCGCTAGGGTCGATCGCAGCCCGGTACGGTTCCGGCCGAATTGAGAACACGGTATACTTGGGATTGCTATGGCAACCGAAAAAACCTTCTACCTTGAGACCTTCGGCTGCCAGATGAATGCGCATGACTCGGAAAAGGTGATTGGCACACTCGTGCACGAGGGCTACCGGCAGGTGGAGTTAGAACAAGATGCCGGCCTGATCCTCTACAACACCTGTTCCATTCGCGACAAAGCCGAGCAGAAGGTCTTCAACCGCCTCAACGACCACAAGAAACTCTACAAAGCCGGCAAACGATTCGGCGTACTGGGGTGCGTGGCGCAGCAGGAAGGCGAGAAAATCTTTGAGCGGGCGCCCTACGTTTCGCTCGTTTCCGGCTCCGCCTCCTATCGCAAGCTGCCTGAAATGCTGGCGCGGCTTGAGGACGGGGAGACGCGCATCACGGGTCTCGATGACCGGCAGACCGAAGAGACCTTCGAGACCGAATTCACCTCGCGCCAGAACCCCTATCGCGGCTACATCACCATCATTGAAGGCTGCGACAAGTTCTGCGCGTACTGCGTGGTGCCCTATACGCGCGGCAAGGAGCGCAGCCGCAGCTCATCTTCAGTGCTCGCGGAGGCGCGGCGCATCGCCGACCAGGGCTACACCGAGATTCAACTGCTGGGACAGAACGTGAACAGCTATCGGGATCCGGAAGGGAAGTTGAACTTCGCCGAGTTGCTGGCGGCCGTGGGGCAGGTCTCAGGCATAAGGCGCGTGCGCTTTACCACCAGCCACCCCCGTGACTTTACCCGGGATATTGTGGCCGCTATCGATGCCGTTCCCACCCTTTGCGACCACGTACACCTTCCCGTGCAGTCGGGTTCATCGCGGGTGCTGAAGATGATGGCCAGGGAATACACGCGCGAGTGGTACCTGGAGCGGATCGGGTGGCTCAAGGCGGCTAAGCGGCCTATCTCGTTGTCGACTGACATCATCGTGGGCTTTCCCGGGGAAACCGCAGACGACTTTATACAGACCATGGACCTTCTTCAAGAGGTCGAGTACGATTGCGTGTTCGGTTTCAAATACTCGGCACGGCCTAATACGCCGGCACTGACCATGATCGACACCATACCCGAGGCGGAAAAGGCACAACGGCTACAGGTGCTGCTCGACCGCCAGCGCGAGATCCAGAGAATCAATTATTCCAGACAGATAGGGAATATTGTAGAAGTCATGGTTGAGGGAATGAATCCAGGGCGCGGGCAGATTATTGGCCGTAGCAGCCAGAACAAGCCGGTGAACTTTACCAGCTCGGCGCTGATTGCACCTGCGCCTGGCGCCTACCGGCAGGTCAGGATTACAGGGGCGTTTCCAAACAGCTTGCTGGGCGAGGCCGTCCAATAGATGCAGCGCGGGAGAGAGAGCATGGATATCGAAGTGCGCATTCGCGGTTTGATGATGGACCCTGCCACCAGTATGCCGATTGTGATTCTCAAGGATGTGGCTTCGGAGACGGTAATGCCGATTTGGGTGGGGATATTTGAGGCCAATGCCATCGCTATCGAGATCGAAAAGGTGGCGGCACCGCGGCCCATGACGCACGATCTGACCCGGAATCTCATTCATCACTTGAAAGGGCAACTAGAACGTGTTGTGATTACGGAACTTAGGGATGATACGTTCTTTGCCGTGTTGTGGCTGCGCCAGGAGGACGAGGCGGTGGCCATCGACGCGCGGCCTTCTGATGCCATCGCGCTTGCGCTGCGCTCGGATTGCCCGATCTTTGTTTCAGAGCAGGTGATGCAGACGGCAAAGCTGAACACTTCAGGTCCACCGGAAGGGCCCACAGCGGAACAGCTTCGTGGCTGGCTCGAAGGCTTGAATGATGAAGACCTGGGCCGCTACAAGATGTAGGGAAGCAGATGGCTGGGGTCCAGAACAGGTGGCAGGATGAGCTCTCAATGTCTAACTATACAGAATATACGTTATCGGACATTGCAAATATAGATATGACTCTTAAAGACTTCGCCTGCCTGGGGGTTCCTGTGCTGTGCCGGGCGCCAACTCTGCAAGGATCACAAACAGAACCCCTCTGGCTGAGCAGCGTCAGTTTCTTATGCCGGCGAGTAGCGCCTCAACCTCTGACTTCTCTTCTGCCGTCAACGGCAAAAGCGGGAGACGGGCGCGGCCGCCGAAGTAGCCGTTGAAGTCGCAGGCGTGCTTGACGCCACTGATTCCCAACTCTCCGGTGATGCGCTGGGCCGGCCTGACAATTCGCTGCAGTTTCTCCTCTGCCAGCTTCAGATCGTGGTCCTTCCAGGCAAAATAGACTTCCTGGCAGGCTTGAGGTGCGCAGGCGGCAAACCCCAGGACCGCTCCGGCTGCACCGGATTCGAGGGCGTCGAGCAGTGTGGGCGCTGCGCCGGTGAGCACCTGAAAGCCAACTTCCCTGGTGCGGGTTTTCAACGGCGCAGCAGGTGGAGCAGTTGCAAGAGCAACGCCCCCGGCAAGTTTGCCGGCTGAGACAAACGTAGACCCCTCGCCTTCCGATGCAGCAGGCTTCAGCATCCGGGCCGTAACCGCCTCAAAGACTGGTGTGACGGTCTCTGTGCGGCGCGGCGCATTGCGCGTGGATGCGATGAGGGCGCGAATGCGCTCGATGCTGCCGCTGGAGTCCTTGATGCCGATAATGTTCGGGTGCTGCGCCAATTCAGCCACGATTTCGACGGGGATGTTGTACGGCACGCACTGCGGAATGTTGTAGAGCAGAACCGGTAACGGCGAACGGTCACCAACGCTGCGGAAATGCGTGAGCACAGCCGCCGAAGACATCTGCCTTGCGTAATAAATGGGTGTGCGCACCAGCACCGCGTCATATTGAAGGCGGGCTGCCGTCTCGGCAAGTTCGACGGTGGATCTGACGCTTTCGCGCCCTACCCCGGCAATCAAGACCTTTTCGGGAGTCGCAGCCTGCGCGGCGGTGCGCAACACCTCGTGCGATTCTTCGTCACTGAGCGCGACCGCTTCGCCGGTAGAGCCCAGCACCACCATGCCTGAAAGCAGGCTGCGGGAGTAGCGGGCAATGTTGGCTTCGATCTTACGAAAGTAAATTCGCTCATCCGAATAAAAGGGGGTGGTGACGGCAGCAAAAACACCTTCAATCAACATGACTTTATTGTAGAACCCCGGAAAATATCGACGGGTTCCCTTCCTGCCAGTTCTGCGGGAATCCAGCGCATGTGGCTGCTCGCAATGAACTCAAGCAAATCAGGCGCTGGCTACGGTGGCCGCGTGCAATTGCTGCAGGGCGTAGACCGTGGTGTGTTGCAATTGCATGGCCGCGATGCCCTCCGCGGCTGCCTGCGCGGCTGCGATTGTGGTGATGGTTGGAACTCGCGCCAGCACCGCGGCCCGGCGAATTGCCTTTTCGTCGAAGAATGTGTCCTGCCCGCGGGGGGTGTTGATGATCAACTGGATGCGGTCGCCCTTGATCAGATCCACCACGTTGGGACGGCCCTCCTTGACCTTGAAGACCCGCTCGACGGCAAGGCCGGCCTTTTCAAGCACGTTGGCGGTGCCCTCGGTGGCTACGATGCGGAAGCCCAGGTGAACGTAGCGCCGCGCCAAATCGATGGCCGCAGGTTTGTCATGGTCGTTGACACTGAAGAAGGCTGTGCCCACGGTCGGAAGCACCTGTCCGGCGGAAAGTTGCGCCTTGGCAAAAGCCTCGCCAAAGGTCGCCGCCACGCCCATCACTTCGCCAGTGGATTTCATTTCGGGGCTCAGGACCGTGTCCACCCCGGCGAACTTTGACCAGGGAAAGACCGGCGATTTTACATAGTAATGCGTGCCAGTTTCGAGGTCGTTTCCCGACGCTAGCTGGTCAGGCAGCAGTTCGCGCAGCGTGCGGCCAGTCATCAATCGCGCGGCCATCTTGGCGAGCGGAATGCCGGTGGCCTTCGACACGTAGGGAACGGTGCGAGACGCACGCGGATTTACTTCGATCACGTAGACGTGGTCGCGGTCTTCTGCATCGCGCTGGATGGCGAACTGCAAATTGACCAGTCCAATGACCTTGAGTGCGAGAGCAAGTTTGCGGGTGTAGGTGCGCAGAACTTCAAGCGTCTCTTCGCGAATGCCCACGGCGGGCAGCACACAGGAGGAGTCGCCGGAGTGGATGCCTGCCTCTTCAATGTGCTGCATGATGCCGGCGATGAGCACGTCTTTCGAATCGCAGAGCGCATCCACGTCGACCTCGATCGCGTTCTCAAGGAAGTGGTCGACCAGCACCGGCCGTTCCTGCGAGTACTCGACCGCCTCGCGCATGTAGCGGGCAACGGCCTCGGCGTCGTACGCAATGACCATCGCGCGCCCGCCCAGGACATAGCTGGGACGCACCAGGACGGGGTATCCGATGCGCTCGCCCACGGCTAATGCTTCGTCTACGCTGGTAGCCGTACCGCCCGCGGGCTGCGGAATCTGAAGCTCTTCCAGCAGCTTGCCAAAGCGCTTGCGGTCCTCCGCCAGGTCGATGGATTCCGGCGAAGTGCCGATAATGGGCACGCCCGCTGCGCGCAGCCGCTGAGATAGATTCAGTGGGGTCTGTCCGCCGAACTGGACGATCATTCCAATTTGTGCGCCAGATTGCGCCTCGTGGTTGTAGATTGCCAGCACGTCTTCAAGCACGAGCGGCTCGAAGTACAGACGGTCGCTGGTGTCGTAGTCGGTGGAGACGGTCTCAGGATTGCAGTTGACCATGATGGTCTCGTAGCCGTCGTCCTTGAGTGCGAAGGCTGCGTGGCAGCAGCAGTAGTCGAACTCGATGCCCTGGCCAATGCGGTTCGGTCCCGAACCGAGAATGATGATCTTTGGCTTCTGGGTCGGTGGCGCTTCGTCCTCTTCGTCGTAGGTCGAGTAGAGGTAGGGCGTCATGGACTCGAACTCGGCGGCGCACGTATCCACCAGTTTGAAGACCGGCCGGATGCCTTTCGCTTCGCGCAGTTCCCTCACCTGTTTCGTGCCGGCGTGACCTTCGAGCTTCCACTCGGTTGCGATCCGCTCATCGCTCAGCCCGAGGCGCTTGAGATGGCGAAGCTCTTCGGTGCTGATCGCGTCCGGCGTGGTCTGCGCAATCGTGTTCTGAGCCAGCGTCACTTCACGAATCTGGTGAAGGAACCAGGGATCCATGCCCGTGAGGCGCGCGACTTCCCGCACGCTCATGCCGCGCTCGAAGGCAAAACGGATGTAGCCCAGCCTCTCTGGCCTCGGCGTCACAAGCATCTGCGTCAGGCGGCGCGGCTCCAGAATCTCCGCGCCGGTTTTCTTGCCGGTTTCGAGAGCGCGCCAGGCTTTCATCAGCGATTCTTTGAAGGTTCTGCCGATGGCCATCACTTCGCCCACCGACTTCATCTGCGGGCCCAGCGTATCGTCGGCGCCGGGAAATTTTTCAAACTGCCACTTGGGAATCTTTACGACGACATAGTCGATTGTGGGCTCGAAGCACGCCGGAGTTTTGCGCGTAATGTCGTTGGGAATTTCATCGAGCGTATAGCCCACGGCGAGTTTGGCGGCAATCTTCGCGATGGGAAAGCCGGTGGCCTTTGACGCCAACGCAGAAGAACGCGAGACACGGGGGTTCATCTCGATCACCGTCATGCGGCCATTGGCGGGATTCACGGCGAACTGCACGTTGGAGCCACCTGTCTCGACGCCGATTTCGCGCATCACGGCAATGGCCGCGTCGCGCATCTTCTGATACTCGCGGTCGGTGAGCGTCTGCGCCGGCGCCACGGTGATGGAGTCGCCGGTGTGCACGCCCATGGGGTCGAAGTTTTCAATGGAGCAGATGATGATGACGTTGTCCGCCAGATCGCGCATCACCTCCAGCTCGTATTCTTTCCAGCCCAGGACGCTCTCTTCAATGAGGCACTCGTGCACCGGCGAAAGATCGAGACCGCGGGCCAGAATCTCAAGCAACTCTTCGCGGTTGTACGCGATGCCCCCGCCGGTTCCACCCAGGGTGAAGCTGGGGCGGATGAGCACGGGAAAGCCAAGCTTGGCGGCAAAGTCCAGCCCGTCGCGCAGGTTGTTCACCAGCGCTGACTTTGAAACGTCGAGGCCGATGCGAATCATCGCATCCTTGAAGAGCAGGCGGTCCTCGGCCTTCTTGATGGCTTCCAACTTGGCGCCGATCAGCTCGACGTTGTAGCGGTCGAGGATGCCCGTGTCGGCCAAATCGACAGCAAGATTGAGGGCCGTTTGCCCGCCCACGGTGGGCAACAGCGCAAACTTTCCAGACCCGGGCGTGAGCATTTCCGCCTCAATGCGGATGATCTCTTCGACGTACTCGCGGGTAAGCGGTTCAATATACGTGCGGTCGGCCAGATCAGGATCGGTCATGATGGTGGCGGGGTTTGAATTCACCAGCACCACCTCGTAGCCCTCCTGCTTGAGAGCTTTGCAGGCCTGCGTACCGGAGTAGTCGAACTCCGCCGACTGCCCGATCACGATCGGCCCGGACCCGATCACCAATATCTTCTGAATGTCATTTCTGCGTGGCATAGTCTGCTCTTCTGATTCTCTTCAGTCTTTTGGGCAGTAGTGCCTGGGATCTAAAACGGCACGTTTTTCAGGCTCTACTCACCCCTGCATTGATTTCAAAGGCTCAAAAAACAGCGGAGCCTCGGCCCCGCTGGTGTCATTAGTATCGAATGCCTGAAAACTCGTCTCATCCCTTCCACTCCTCCATCATCTGGCGGAAGTCGCGGAAGAGGTAGTGCGAATCGTGTGGGCCGGGCGCGGCTTCGGGGTGGTATTGCACGCTGAACAGCGGCAGCGTTTTGTGGCGCAGGCCCTCAAGCGTCTGGTCGTTCAGGTCCACATGGGTCAACTCCACGTCGTTGGCATTGATCGAATCGGGGTCGACGGCAAAGTTGTGGTTGTGCGCCGTGATCTCCACCTTGCCGGTTAGATTATTCCGTACCGGATGGTTGCCGCCGTGATGACCAAACTTCAACTTGTAGGTGCGTCCGCCCAGGGCAAGGCCGCAGAGTTGGTGCCCGAGGCAAATTCCGAATACCGGCACACGCCCCATCATGTGGCGAATAGCCCGCACAGCGTACTCCACGGGCTCGGGGTCGCCGGGTCCATTGGAAAGGAAGACGCCATCGGGTTTGAGGCCAAGCACATCTTCGCCGCTGGTCTCCGCTGGGACCACGGTCACGCGGCAGCCTTCGCGGGTCAGCATTCTCAGAATGTTTTGTTTGATGCCGAAATCGTACGCGACCACGTGGAGTTCGCGTTCTCCCTCGCTTTGGACAAGAGCATTGGGAAGCAATGGGTCGCCCGACTGGTTCCGGCTGTCGGTGGAATCAAAGTGGTAAATTGTCTTGGTCGATACCACGCGGGCCAGATCGGTTCCGTCCATCTTGCGGATGCTGCGCGCCTTTTGAACCAGAGCGTCGGGATCCGACTCGACGGTCGAGATTACGCCGCGCATCACGCCGTGGGTGCGCAGATGACGCACCAGCGCGCGGGTGTCGATTTCGGCCAGAACGGGCACCGCGTAGCGCTCCATGTACTCGTCGGTGACCTGCTCGGAGCGCCAGTTGGAGCTGATGGGCGAGAACTCACGGACGATCAGGCCCTCAATATAAGGCCTGGCCGACTCATTGTCTGCCTGGTTGGTTCCGTAGTTGCCGATCTGGGGGTTGGTGAGAACGACAATTTGCCCGGCATAGGAGGGATCGGTGGCAATTTCCTGATAACCGGTAAGGGATGTATTAAAAACAACTTCACCCTGACATTCGCCAGGTGCGCCATAGCCATGGCCACGAAAGATGCGCCCGTCTTCGAGCGCCAGGATTGCCTGCATCGCCTCTCCGGGGAGTGGATTGAATCGATTCTAGCACATAATCAACCCTTGTGTTTTCAATAGCTTACTGAGTAAGCTAAATTCTATTCCATGTTTGCAATCGTTGTGATCTCCTGTAAATAGCTCATGTCGCGGCAGTTACGGTTCCTTGTTGAAGATTTACATGATCCAGTGCAGATCGTGCCATTGGTCCGACCATCACAAAGGTCGTTACTAAATTCAGTGATATTTCGTCAGGCGGCTATTCCACCGCAGGCGGGGGCGAGTCCTTCGGTACATGCCCGTTGTAGAAGCGCTCGGCGACTGACGCGGGAATCCGAATGGTCACATAGCGACGATTCCTCCGCTTCTGCGGACGTTCGATAAAAAGAACCCCCGGTTCATTTTGAGACCAGATACGGATTCTATTTGGAGACACACCCCAGCGTTTCGCCAGGTCCTGGGGTTTGTGATGGTGTTCAAAGGCGGTAAGGTCGAAAGTGTTCATGCTTACCAATACGCATGGGAATGCTTTTTCCGTCCTTATTGTCAATAATTTCCCTAAACCTGGAGCTTTTTGAGAGGCCCATAGCTTCAATACCGTCACGGTCTCGTTGCTTCACTGGTGAGAAGCGGCGAATAAAAGTGCCACGTTTCGCGGGGCGTACCGAAGGTGCAGGTCGTACACACGCTTCGCGACTGATGCTGGAATGCGCATGCTCACATAGCTCCTCTTGTTCTTCTTCCCAGGGCGGTTGAGGAAGAGAACTCCCAATTCATCCTTGAACAAGGCCCGGATTGCTGAATTCGGAGCCCCTAGATAGGGAACCGCAACGGCGTAGTCGCCATGGAATCGGTTCTCTAGATTCCTTGGTGCCACGAGGCGTCGCATGTTCTTCCTCCTGCGATATCTCTTCGCGCCATGGGCCTTCGACCGGATTGCCCCGTTGGCCCTCTTCGGCGTGCCGGAGACCGTCTACTTGAAGATGGCGAACGACATTCCCTCGGCGATAACGGCGGCATTTAGCAGATTGAAGGGATACCTGCCCGTTCTGTTCAGCCATCAAGAAGGTTCGACTGTTCGTTCGTTGTCTGGAGTTGACAACGGGAACACTGAACGTACTCATCAGGAGAGGTGAGCCATGGCCGAGCATGGAATCGCCTTAGGCAGCTTGCACATCCCGAACACCGGGTCACTGTTTTTGTCGTGAAAGAAAGATTAAATAGCAACTTGCCGGATGAAACTCAACCATCTTAAGAGAGAGTACGAAGCCAAAGGTACCGCGTTAAAAATGGCCCTTTTTGTTACTTTTGGGGCCGAGGTTGTGCTGAACTCTACTCGGCATTTGGTCGTCTTCTGACTCTCTCATTCTTTCGGCGCAATAAAGTTGTTCGATCTCCAACAGATATGACTTGCCACAGTGCACAAAAACACCTATCAAATCAGGATGGCAAGGCTCATCGTTCAACTGCGGCGGTTGATGCCAGGTCTTTAAAAAATCTGATTTATACCGATCGAGAAAGTCTCTCTTCCCGGGGGAATTCTCAGGAACTTTAATAAAAAAATCCCCAGTTGCTTGGGTCTCATGACAGGCTCTTTTTTCCGCGCCGTATGCGGCTAGGGCGTTTAGTGGTAATCATCAACTTAGTACTCAAGGGCCATTGACAGTCTAAAGAGTGCCCCATAAAGTCGCGGAAGCATACAAGTTTATTAACTAAGGTTCCGGATCATGCGTAAGTGGCAGATGATCTGTCGGCTGAAGCTGTGCTCTGCACTCTTCACGGTCGGACTTGTCTTCCTGGTCCTGCCCATTTCCTCGTTTGCGCAGAATACGGTTTCGCAGACGTTGAACGTCACCGTCGTCCCATTGGGCGGGCTTTTCATGCAATCCGCACCGCTCGCACTTACTAAGACGGGAACCTTCAATGGCTTTACCGGGACCATAACTCTTAGCTACCGGGCACGTACGAGACAAGGTTCGGGGCATGGGACGATTACGGTCAAGGCCACCTCGGACTTTACGCCGACGGGGGGACCCTCCATCGCGAGCCCTCCTAGCACGGCAGATAAGTTCACCTATACATGCAGCGGAGCGACGTTAGGCGTTGCGTGCTCCGGCATTCAAACGGTGAGTACCACGACATCAACGACTGTTGTATCGCTTGGCGCTTCGGCGTGTACGGGCGGCGGAGCACCTTGCAGTACCGCTAACCCGAACTCGGCGAACATCACTTTCATCCTTCCGGATGATCCCAAATATAAAACGGGATCATATTCGGCAACCTTAACCTGGACGATCAGCGCAAGTTGAAAAAACTATGAAAAAAACTCTGGGAATCATATCGCTCCTTGCGCTCGGCTTACTGCTTACGGCACCCCGAGCGCAGGCACAGACTGGCGCTCCCACCGGGACGACTACTGTCAGTGTGACCATCGGGCCTCAGGCGGGCCTGACCGTCACAAACAGCAGCACGCCCCTGGCGGCGAGTGGCTCCAACTTCAACCTATTCACCGGCACTACGGGCCTCACCTACTTCGTCCGTACAACCACGACGGGCGGGGGCGGCAGCATCACCTTGAAAGTTACCTCCGACTTCAGCCCGACCGGCGGTCCGTCAGTGGCATCCCCACTCGCGCCCGGCGACGCGCTCACCTACACCTGTACTGTGGCCAGTCCGGGAACGGCCTGCACCGGTACGCAAACCGCTTCCACGAGCAGCCAGACGAACCTGGCTTCCTTTGGAACGAACGTTCATACCGGCACTGGGGGAAGCACAGCTTCAGTTGGCTGGAGTTTGGCCAACGACCCCAACTACAAGACAGGAACGTATAACTCGACGGTGACATTCACCATCAGCGCGTCCTGAACCACTTAACCCCAGCGCAAGCTGCGTACGATTGAAAGGAAACATTAGCCATGAAGAAAACTTTAATGGTTGCATCACTCATGCTGCTCGCAGCGTCAATGAGCTACGCGCAGGGCGTCGTCTCGGTTCCGACAACGACTCTGACCGTGTCGGTGGGCGCCGAGGCGGCTATAGTCGTCGGCAACACGACCGTCACGCCGGGAACGGGTAGTTTCGCAAATTGGGCCCTCTCGACCCCGTTTACCTACTACATCCGGACCAGTGCTAGTGGGGGCACGGGTACCATTGCGGTGCAGATTACTCACGACTTTAGCACGGGAGCTGGCCCTTCGGTAGCTAACTCTGCTTCCACCGGTGACTACCTAACCTATACATGCTCGATCGAAACCCCGGCGACGTCTTGCACCGGTTCACAGACCGCTTCCACAACCACTGCGACCCCCGTGGCATCCTTTGGTGCCGGCGCTCTATCCGCTAAGACCGGAAATGCCGCAAATACGGTGGCGTGGACTTTGATCAACGACCCCGCGTACGCGCAGGGATCGTATGCGGCAACTGCGACTTTCACCATCACCGCACTTTAACGGGCCAGACAACACCTAGGGAGCGCCCGTGGCTCCTTTGGAGCTACGGGCTACACCTACTGTGGGATTACAGAACTTAAGAAGAGAGACTAGGATGCGCACATGCATCTTGTTTGCGGCGATGGCCGCGTTGATGTTCGCTGAAGGAATGGCGTG
>Ga0182014_10000609_pt1 | contig 48018 bp, 37 predicted proteins | sample 612S2DmetaG_FD_120489 | JGI IMG/M metagenome (GOLD analysis project Ga0182014, IMG submission 120489) | Permafrost microbial communities from Stordalen Mire, Sweden - 612S2D metaG | ecosystem: Environmental > Terrestrial > Soil > Wetlands > Permafrost | place: Sweden: Stordalen | collected... | reverse complement strand
GATGGCACGCTGGCGCCGTTTCGCGTGGATCGCTTTCAGGCGAGGCCCTGGGCCGGGGTGCGTGAGTTGTTGACGCGCATCCAGCAGCAGGGGAGAACGCGCATGGCCATCATCTCTGGCCGCTCCGCGCACGAGATTGGACCGCTACTGGGCATTGACCCACCCCTTGAAGTCTGGGGTTTGCACGGAGCCGAGCGCCTCTTCCCCGATGGTCGAAGTGAGCTGCAACCGGCGCCGGAAGCCGCCAGCGAGAAATTGAAGATGCTGCGTGCGTTGCTCAAGCGCGACAGTTTCGGCGGACTCTTCGAGGACAAAGCGAACGCAGCGGTCATGCATTGGCGTGGCGCTTCCGTGCACAAGGCAAGGCTCATTGAGAAGAGGTCGCGGGCACTCTTCGAGCCCCTGGTGGGGACCGACGGGCTGGAACTGCTGGAGTTTGAGGCTGGCGTGGAACTGCGCATAGGCCGCGACAAGGGAGGCGCTGTGGAGGCAATCCTGGGCGAGGCTGATGCATTCGCGCCGGTTGCTTATCTGGGCGATGATTCTACGGATGAGGCAGCCTTTCGCGCCGTAAATCAAGTTGGAGCCCAAAGCTTGAGTGTGCTGGTGCGCAACCAATGGCATGACACTGCGGCCGATCTTTGGCTGCGGCCGCCAGGGGAGTTGAGATGTTTTTTTGAGGACTGGTTTCGAGCTTTAGAGAGATGTCGGTGAAAATCGAAACCTCTGGGCCTGATCGTCCTCGTTGAAGCAGAACACATATCCATCTGTCAGAAGAAGTTTCTTCGCCGTGTGCACTCGACGTATACCGCCTTCCGGAAGGGGGCCAGCCGTAGTGGTGATTTCCTTTCCAACGACCAGAGGCAGAGAGGCATAGGTTACCTTCTGAAACCGAGCGGTAAGATCTTCTGAAGCTATTGGTTAACTGAAGCATGAATGAATAAGTTATGTCGTAGTGCTGTATCTGGAGCGCCTCGGCCAGCGCGGCCAGAACTTCCATCGGCCGTTACGTGGAGTGCTATAACTCGATTCGGCGCCACTCCAGCCTGAAAGCGCTCACTCCCGATCAGGTATGCTTCAACCGCCTGCCAGAATTCAGGGCAGTCTAAAAACAAAAACAGTAACTCCCACTTAAGGCAAAAGCAAAAATTGTCCAGGCAACAGAACCACCTTCCTCTGGAAATCTCTTCGAAACTGTGCAAAACTCGTCCGTATCTCTCGGACAAAGGCGCTGCTGGGGTGTGTCCGGTTCTTTGACTCGAAAATGAATGCAGCGAAAAATCGTAGCAGTGGCAACTGGCGGTATACTATCGGCGCCGGAAAAAACAATGGAAATTCCGGTTTAATCAAATGTGACATGGTCAACGCAAGAATCACATCAGCCTATTTGCCGAAAGGTTTTGACTATGAAATGTACGAGGCTTGGCGCGAAGTGCCCGAGATCGGTGGAACACTCCGCCGATACAAAATTCCACAATCTACTCCTTCTCGTGGTTGTCTGCGTTCTCACGCTGATGATCTCTCCGGCCCTTCAAGGCCAGGCAACCGGAAGTTTCTCCGGCAATGTCCTTGATAAATCCGGATCGGCTATCCCTGGAGCTGCCATCGTAGCTACCTCTCAGGGAACCGGCATGGCTCGTGTAGGCAAAACGGACAATGTGGGACATTATCTGATCCCATTGCTTCCTGTCGGAACCTATACCTTGCGCGTCGATGCGGCGAGCTTCCAAAGTGCTGAATCAAGAGGCCTTTATCTCCAGGTCGACGAAGCTCGTGAACTCAACTTTACGCTTGTTCCCGCCACGGTAGTTACTACCGTTGCCGTTACCGGTTATGCCGTTGCTGTCGAGACAGCCAGTCCATCTCTCGGCCAGGTCATCACCTCGCAGGAAGTGTCGCAGTTGCCTTTGAACGGGCGCGATTTCGTTCAACTCGCCACCCTGACCGCTGGCGCCACTGCAGAGACCAATCCCCACAGCTTTTTCACCCAAGGCGCTGACAGCGAGGTGGCCGCGCGCGGCTCCTTCTCTCTGTCAGTCGGCGGCTCCCGTCCCAATGCCACTGATTGGCTGCTGGACGGAGTCGACAATAACGAACTGACTGCCGGTGGCATCGGCATCGTTTCTTCGATCGATGATATTCAGGAATTCAAGGTTTTAACCTACACCTACTCTGCTGAATACGGCTCCCGCGCGGGCCCGACCGTCCTGGTCAGCACAAAATCCGGCTCTAACGACGTTCACGGGGTGCTCTACGAATTTGTGCGCAATACCGGTCTTGACGCCAAGAGCTACTTTGCCGACTCCGTTGAAAAGTTCAACCTGAACCAGTTTGGCGGCTCCGTCGGCGGACCGATTTTCAAGAACAAGACTTTCTTCTTCGTCGACGCCGAACAAAAATATCAGCGCCACGGCATTCCCTTCACCGGCCTGGTTCCTTCGCTGGCCATGCGCTCGGGCGACTTCTCCGCTGATCCCTTCGGCAATACTCTTTCCGGAATCGGCACCACTTTCACTCCGGTAATCGCCAATCCGAACATGGTGGGCGCATCCACAGACCCGACCGCCTATCCAAATGTCTATTTCCAGTGCGACAGCACAGGGAATCCTATATCTGCCCTTGCTGATGGAAGCCAGCCCCAGGGAGCCAACTGCAACAAGATTCCAGCCAACCTGATTGACCCCATTGGGAAGGCCATGTTGAACATTTACCCCTCGAATCTTGTCAATTCCGGCAACTCCGCCTCCGGCTACAACTACGTCAATGAGCCAGTGCGCACGCTGAACGAAACCAAGTTCGATGTCCGCCTGGACCATACGCTCTCCGCCAAGGACAATCTCTTCGGCCGTTTCAGCTACGACCAGGCCTCCTCGTTTGTCCCCGGCGGCGCGCCTGGGCTTGCTGAAGCAAACGCCTTCGGCAGCAATGAGAACCTGATCAACCACGGGCGCAACATCGGCATTGGTTGGAACCACGTCTTTTCGCCCCGAGTGCTCAACCAGGCCACCCTCGGCTACGACCGCATCTTCAACTACATCGCTTCGGCGGGCAACTACACCTGCGAATCGGCCATCTTGGGAATTCCGGGCGCCGATCTGGGCTGCTCTGCCAGCGGTACCCCCAACTCCAGTGCTCCATTCAGTGAAGGCTTGGTTTCGGTTCAAGTGACGAGCGGCTACTGGGCCCTCGGCGATCGCGGCTACTCTCCCTTCCAGGGTGGAACGAACATCTACTCCTTCAAAGACGATCTGGACCTGATTCGCGGCAAGCATGAAATTCACACCGGCGTCGATCTCCGCGGCAATCAGATGAACGTCGGCACCGCAGCCTTTGGAGCAGGCTTCTGGCTCACCGGTGCACTAGGAAACTTCACCGGACAAGGTTCCGCCCCCGGCAATCCCGAGGCGGACTTGCTGATGGGACTTGTCGGAGGGGCCATCCACGACCAGACATACAACGGCGCCGTCACCGGACGCCGCTGGAACATCATACGGCCCTTCGTCGAGGATGATTGGCGCATTACCCCGTCGCTCACCCTCAATCTCGGCCTGGCTTGGGACTTGACCACTGCCATCACCGAGGTCCATAACCGCATGGCGGACTATGTCCCCTCATTAACGGGAGGAAAGTTGCTGATTGCGGGCCAGAACGGTGTAAGCAAATCGGCGGGCATCAGCATGTACAAGGGCGCATACGAACCCCGCATTGGCGCCACTTGGAAGGTTCTCGGCAGTGACAAGACCGTGATGCGCCTCGGCTTTGGCATGTATCACGATTCGTCCTGGAACCAGGGCGCGCAGGGCCTATGGCAAAATCCGCCCAACCTCGGCGAGTCCGATCAATTTATCGGTGGATTTAGCTGCATCTCCGCGTCTTCCTACTGCGCCACGCAAGGGGGGGGGGGAGCTTATGGTGTCGCTACCACCTCCGGAGGCTTCCCGCTCCTTCCCACGCAGCAAGACGTGACCAGCTTTACGGGCACGTACGCCTACCAGCCGACCAACTTCCAGCCAGGCAGGGTTCACCAATATAACGCCAACGTCGAACGTCAGTTGCCGGGAAATGTTCTGCTCACCGCCGGCTACGCCGGATCGAACGGTGGCCACCTGCTGACGATCGGCAACGCCATGAACGTCAGCAGCCCTTCCGCGTGCGGCACGGCCTCCGGCTACACCATCGGTTGCCTGCCCGGCGGCGCTCCCTACGCGTATACCGACACCTTCACCTTTTACAACAACAACCAGAACTACAACTCAGTCTTGCTCTACGGCGATGTGGGCAAGACGCACTACAACTCGATGCAGCTCAAAGCGGAGACCAAGGCGCCAAAGTATGGCCTTTACGCACTGGCCGCTTACACTTACTCCCGCACCTACGACAACGGTCTGTCGGACGGCCTCGGGTCAGAGTTGAGCGCACCGTATTTCCCGCTGCCCAACTGGGAAAATCTCGACTGGGCCCTGTCGCAGATCAATCTCAACCAAAGCTTCACCGGCAGTGTCATTTACGATCTGCCCTTCGGCCACGGGAGGCAGTTCGGCAGCAATTGGAACAACGTGACCAATGCCATTGCCGGCAACTGGCAAATGACGCTGATCGAGAGAATCTCTTCGGGATTCCCAATCCCCTTGATCGATAGCAATAATGCGTCGGGCTCTACCTTCAATTCCGGCGGCGACTCCTACAACTTCAACCGGCCTGATCAGGTCGCCAACTGTGACCCCTACAACGCGGATCACAGCAAGCACCAGTGGCTCAATGCGGCCTGCTTCGCCGCGCCCGCCGTCGGCAAATTAGGGAATGCCTCGCGCGTCCCGGTTGTCGGCCCGGATTTCGTCAACTCGGACGTCTCCCTCATCAAGAAGTTCGTGCTGCCTCGCAGAGATATGGGTTTGGACTTCCGCGCAGAGTTCTTCAACCTCTTCAATCACACGCAGTACGGCATGCCGGTCCAGGATATCAACGCTCCAGGATTCGGTGCCTTAAACTCCACCGTCAACAATCCACGCCTGATACAACTGGCGCTCAAACTTTCGTTCTGAAACCGGACGATCCCTATTGGGATCAATGCCCGCTAGGTCTTTGACCTTTGGAAGTTGAACCAATGCCAGGTGCCCCAAGTCTCGATTTTGAGACTTGGGGCGCCGTAGTTTAGGCCCCAGCGATTTACCGGAACACGACATCACAGTTTCCCTGGAACCGTGAACCCCACCAGTGCTGGTCCCCGCCCTTGAAGCTGACCTATAGCGGTTCTCCAATTGGTGTAGAGGAAAAGCATAATCGCCGAGTGGCTTTTTCCTTAAGAAAAAGCCACCTTGCACGGTCCCGAAAACGCCACAGAAAGTGGAGAACCGCTCTAAAATCTCACTATGGCCGATATCTCCTGGACGATTCGCGGGTTGCGTGAAGCACTCGCCGCTGAAACAGTAACGCCCGTTGACCTGGCTGAAATAGCCCTCGCGCGGGTCAACCAGAATCCAGGGCGCAATACCTACCTGTGGCTCGACCCCGCGTGGACGCGCTCTGAAGCGGCGCGTGCCGGAGCCATTCCGCGCGGCGTGGGAGGTACTTTCGGCGACGGTCGCGCTGCTCTGTGGGGCCTGCCCATTTCACTGAAGGATTGCTTCGACCTGGCTGGCGCGCCCACAACTTGCGGCGTGCGATTTTATCGCGACCTCAACGGCCCCGCCGCGCAGGATTCCTGGCTGGCGCAAAGGTTGCGCGCGGCCGGTGCGGTCATCATCGGCAAGACCCATATGCACCCGCTGGCCTACGGCATCACGGGCGAAAATCCCGACTTTGGCGATTGCCTTCAGCCGGGCAACGACAGTGCGCTGACGGGCGGCTCGTCCTCAGGTGCGGCGGCCAGCGTGCTTGAGGGTTCGGCCGTGGCCGCGCTCGGAACAGACACGGGCGGGTCCATCCGCGCGCCTGCCGCACTGTGCGGATTGGCCGGGTATCGCGCCTCGCTGGGCCGCGGCAACTGGCAAGGCGGCGCACACCTGGCACAGTCCTTTGACACCATGGGATGGCTCTTTCGCGATCTGGAGGATGCGCCGCTGTTAGCCGGCTTCTTCGCGCCTGCGGATGCGGCTTCAACCCAGGCCTTCACGCACTTTGCCGTCCCCGATGAAAGCTTATTCAACGACTGCGAGCCAGAGATTCTGGCAAGCCTTCACGCCACAATCTCCGAATTGGAAGCCCTCGGCTTGCACGCGACAAAGATCGAGGCAAAGTGGTGGGACGAGTCTCTTGAGGTCTATGCGCCCATTCAGGCGTGGGAGGCAGCGCGCGTTCATGCAGGCCACTTTGACCGCATCGAGCCCGTCCTTCGCCAGAGGCTTGAGTGGGGCGCGCGCATCACGCCCTCTGAAATCTCCGGCTTGCGCCAGCGCCATGCTGAGTTCACGGTCCGCATGGACGAGCTTTTCGCAATGCATGGTTTACTGCTGATGCCAGCCGCTCCGGTTGCGCGCCTTGCGGCCGGCGCGGATCATAGCCAGACACGCGGCCGGCTCTTGCGTTACACCACACCATTCAGCATGGCGGGCGTGCCTGTGGTCACCCTCCCTTGCGCTGCTGGCGGCATGCAATTGGCAGCCGCTCGCGGATGCGATGAATCCTTGGTTGAGTTGGCAGCCAGGATTGGCGCGCGCAGAAAATCGCCGGTGTCTGCATCGCACCGGTGATCCGTGAGTACTATCCCAAGGTTCTGCCGCCCGATTCAGAAATGCCGCAGCCCGTCACGCGGCTGACGCGGCCTCTTTCGTTTCTCCGGTGGGAGTTACTGGTTGACGCCGCTTGCCAGAAAACCTCCGTCCACGACAAGAGTCTGTCCGCTAACGAAAGATGCGGCGTCGGAGGCAAGGTAGATCGCGGCTCCCACCAGCTCTTCATTCTTGCCAAAGCGGCCCATCGGCGTACGCATCAGCAATTCATGGCCGCGCGGCGTGCTGTCGAGTAGTTTTGCATTCATGTCGGTGTGGAAGACGCCGGGAGCGATGGCGTTCACAGTAACACCCTTCTTCGACCATTCCACGGCCAGTGAGCGGGTAAGCGAGCCCACGGCCGACTTGCTGGCGGCATAGGCTGCCACTTCGCTGAGCGCAACAAAACTATTCAGTGAAGTAATGTTAATGATGCGGCCATAGCCGCGTTCCAACATATGCTTGCCGAAGACCTGGCACGCGCGCAGCGTTCCGGTAAGATTGGTATTCAGAATATTGGTCCACTCTTCTTCAGAAACGGTTAGCGTAGGCGTGCGCTTGATGATTCCGGCGCAGTTGATGAGGAGGTCGACTTTGCCGAACTTGTCGAGCGTGGCGGCCAGCAGCTTTTCCAGTGAAGCGCGGTCGCAAACGTCCGAGGCGAGCCGCAGGGTTTTGCGGCCACGCGCTTCGATCTCGCTGGCGGTTTTGTCCAACTGTTCTTGGCGGCGTGCCGAAGCGATAACATCAGCGCCTGCATCGGCGAGGCCGAGGCTCAGGGCGTATCCGATTCCGGAGGTTCCTCCGATAACAACTGCAATTTTGCCTTCAAGACTCAGAATTTGAGTGGTCACAAGTTTCTCCATTTCTGTTGCGAACTGACCTGCTTCACGCAATCGCGCATGAATGTCAGGGTTATGCGTTGCGCCCTAAGAAAACGGGGGCGATGTGCCTTGCATAAAGGTTCTCCGTTACGTTCTTCGCAATAACCGCTTCATTGGCGTCGAGCATATCCAGATAGCGGTTGCCCATCTTTGCCGCGACCTTGAAGCCGACGTGCAGCAACTGCCGCAGGCTGCTGTTGTAAGCAGCCGCTCCGCGGACATGACGCAAGGCAGAGGTGTACTGATCGGAAGACCAGCCGCGTACTTCGCCGGGAGACGGCAGCTTGGCCGGATCAATGTCGATGACGGTGGCATAGGGCACGCAGAGTTCTTCGCGGTGCGCAAAGGCCTCGGCATAAATTTCCTTGGCCAGCGCCAGCCCGTCGCCTCCGGCTTCGGCCAGGCCAATCAGCTCTTCAAGCCAGGTGGTTCCGGCGGTCTTGAGGTGCACTCCCGCGTTGAACTTCTTCATGGTGGCGTGAATGGCGGGATAGATCGAGAACTTATCGCTGCCCGAATGTACGCTGAGCTTGAGATTCTCCGGCAAACCAAAATGTCCTACCGCGTAGGCGATGGCCGCTACGTCCAGCGCAAACTCGCGCTCGAATTGCTCCGTGTTGCCAACGTAGTCCACACCCTTGTTAAAGCGGCCGCTGAATTTGGGGGCGATGGTCTGCACCGGAATGCCTTCATCGGCGATTGCGGCCAGAATGATGAGCAGTTCCGCGGGGCTCTGCGCGCTGTCCGTTTCATCCATCGATACCTCCGGGATGAAGTTGCCTGCGCCTTTGACGCCCTCGACTTTGCGATAGACCTCGCCGGCCTTCTTGACGGCGGTCAAATACTTCTGCGCGATTTGCCTGAGCTTTTCTTGCGTGATCTCGAAGACTTCATCCGTTCCTTCCAGTTGGATACGTCCCAGCAACTCCGCGCGCCGCTTCACGAAGTGATCGATGTCGGCCGGCGGCGCGGTTTGTCCGATGAAGTCCGCTACGTCGATGGTGAAGAAATCGCACGAATCAAGGAAACTGCCGACCGTCTGCAAGGTGATGTGGTCGGCGTCGCAGAAGTACGGAAGTTTCCAGGCGAGCGACTTGATAGCAGCCGCGGCGGCCTGCCGCGCAGAGGCGGGCTCTGAGCCGATGATGACGTGCTCGCGGTTCGACTTGTTCCATACAGGGATAACCTCAATGCCATGATGGAGGGCTCGCACGCATGCCTGTAACTGTGCCTTGGCCTGGTGCGCGAACCGATCCCCAGTCCCGATGGAATATTTACTCAGCTTTAAGCTGCGAATTTCCATATTCTCTCTTCTCTCAGAGCCGGTTGCGGTGTGCCCACAACCCTAATCCTGGATTAGCGATAAAGAAGATCTCTTCACCTTCAACCGAGTTCAAGCCATTACTGAGCTTACGCGGATCGTAACGCGCAAGCATCGAGGCTAGATCGCCATAAGTAAAACCAACGCCCTCGACCTCTTCCTTGCTGAGGAAGCCGGGGCACCAGGTAATCTTGAAGCGCCCTTCAGACGAGCCGTGGATCAGGTGAGCGGCCGCACTCAGATCGTTGGCCAGATCCGCATTGGCTTCGACAGCCTTGAGCGTTGTCTCCGTACCGCGATAGCCGTATTTTCGGATCAGTGCGTCGATAGTCTTGTCTTCGCCGAACTCCTTCACGCCCGGCGCGAGAATGATCAACTCGGCGCCATCGGCCAGCGCCATGCGCGTGCGATAGATAGCCTTGTTGCCGATCCAGGTCGAGTGAAACTCTTTTGGATCGAGATAGACGACGGCCTTCATCATCGGCTCGTCGAGTATCTCGAAGTTAACCTTGAGACTTAGTGCGGCGGCCAGATTGAAGCACTCAATGTCATCGCCGATGAACAAGCCGCGCACTGCCAGTCCGCCTTCCGCTCGGCGTCCGACCACAGTCAGTACATAAACGATGGGCAGATGCCGCAGAAAATGATCGGATGCGTAGTTGAGCACGTTGCGAACGGGGTTGGCGGCGCGGCCCATGATCCGCTCCATGCCGTATACCGCGCCCAGGTAGTGGCTGCGGCCGATTCCGTCGTGGCCCCCGGTGCCCACCAGGATGTTCTTGTTGTAATTGGCCATGCCGATGACTTCATGGGGTACCACCTGGCCGATGGAAAGGATAAGATCGAAGCCGCCCTGAGAGATAAGCCGGTTAACCTGTGCCGGCCAGGCATAGTTTAGCTTGCCCTCTGATTGCTCGTGGATGAACTCAGCCGGCACCTCGCCGAGAGTCTCCACATCGGTTCTCCACTTGTGAACGCGAAAGAGATCCTGCGGTACTTCACCGAACATATGTGCAAGCTGCGCGGACCGCATGGCAGTATGTGTGCCGAGCGCGGGTAGAATCGCTTTCAGTCGGTCGCCATAGTACTGCCACGCATCGCGCGTCAACTCACCCGCGCGGGAGTGCTCGCGGCTCTGGTCGGGAGGCACGGCGAGCACGCGGCTGCGTCGGCCCAGTTTGGCAAGACTCTCCTCGAACAGAGATTTCAACTCAGCCGAAGTCAGATCGGTTTCAGGGCTTCCTGTGGCGCAGTAGAGGCTCATGCGGCAAACTCCACTTTCTTCAGTCCGGGGGCGAGCAGGACCATGATGAAAAAGGCTAGGAGATAAGCGCTGGCGGCAATGGCAAACAGGCTGGCATAGCTATGCGTGAGCTGCACAATGTAGCCAGCGTAGTTCATCAGCAGCGCGCCGCCGACCGCTCCAGCCATGCCCCCAATGCCATTCACTGAGCCCACAGCGCTGCGAGGAAACATATCCGATGAAGTAGTGTAAAGATTGGCCGACCAACCCTGATGTGCAGCGGCGGCAAGGCTCAACAGCGCGATGGCAATCCACTCGGAGTGCAGATAGTTGACCAAAAAAATGGGAACTACCAGGCAGGCACAGAAGAGCATGGCGCCTAGGCGAGCATAGGTGGGTGAAACTCCCAGACGGTGGAAGGACTCGGGCAGCCAGCCTCCGGCTATGCTGCCAATCGTCGAGGCGCTATAGACGATGACCAGGGGCAACCCTAGGTGCGAAAGGTCTAAATGAAATTTTGCGGTAAAGTAAGACGGCATCCAGAAGAGATAAAACCACCAGATCGGATCGGTGAGAAGCTTTGGAATGGAAAATGCCCAAGTCTGGCGGAGGCCCAGCAATTTGGCCCACGGCGTGGATGGCCCCATCTGCTCGGCAGCTTCCTCGTAGATATAGCGCAGTTCAGTGCCGGTGAGCGTGGGATGGTCTGTTGGTCTGCGGTAATTGCGAAACCACCACAGGATCCAGAGTGCGCTGAAGCCGCCTGTTACCAGAAATGCCGCGTGCCAGCCGTAGCGAATCGTCACCCATGGCACGATAATGGGGGCCAGGATAGCTCCAACATTCGCTCCCGAGTTGAAGATGCCGGTAGCCAGGGAGCGCTCGCTCTGCGGAAACCATTCGGCCGTGGTTTTGATGGCAGCGGGGAAGTTACCGGATTCGCCGATGCCGAGAGAGAAGCGCGCGATGCCGAACTCGAACACCGTGTTAGCTAGCGCGTGGCTCATGGCGGAGAGGCTCCAGATGGCCATGATGACCATGTAGCCGATGCGCGTGCCAACCTTGTCAACGAAGCGTCCGGCAATCAGCAGCCCGAGTGCATACGCGATCATGAAGGCGGCCGTGATGTGGCCGAAATCGGAATCGGTCATGCCAATACTGTGCTGGAGTGTGGGCTTGAGAATCGCGATCACCTGACGATCCATGTAATTGATCGAGGTGGCGACAAACAGCATTGCGCAAATCGTCCAGCGTACGCGTCCGATCCGCGTGCCAGTAGATAACTCCGCTCGCTCTTCCTTATCCGATTTCACACAGTCCGCCATGTCTCACTCTTAAAGCCGATACGCCTTTTTCACTAGCCCGTAGGCCAACTCATGCGCAACGTCATATGCTTCGTCTTCTTCCAGCCGGTGCTCGATGACCAGCTTTGCCAGGAATGCGCAATCCATGCGCCGCGCCACATCGTGCCGCGCCGGAATGGAAAGGAAGGCTCGCGTGTCGTCGTTGAAACCAACCGTGTTGTAGAAACCTGCCGTCTCGGTTGCCTGCTCGCGGAAACGCATCATTCCCTCTGGACTGTCGTTAAACCACCAGGGCGGCCCGAGCCGCAGGCACGGATAGTGTCCCGCCAGCGGAGCCAACTCGCGGCTATAGGTTGATTCGTCCAGAGTGAAAAGAATAATCGTGAGTTTGGACTCATTGCCGAATCGGTCAAGCAAGGGGCGGAGAGCGTCCACGTAGTTGGTCGGCCGCGGAATGTCGGCGCCTACGTCGCGGCCGTAGCGCTCATAGACTTTGCGGTTGTGGTTGCGCACGCTTCCGGGGTGAATCTGCATGACCAGCCCGTCTTCCAGGCTCATCTGCGCCATCTCCGTGAGCATCTGGGCACGGAACAGCTCCTGCTGTTGAGCATTGGCGTTGCCGGCCAACACTCGGCGAAACAGTTCCGCTGCCTCAGGCGTGGGAAGGTCCGCGGTTTGTGCAGTGGGATGCCCGTGGTCAGTTGCCGTACAGCCAAGTTCGCGAAAGCGCGCGCGCGTTTTCCGCAGTGCATTTAAGTAGCCGGCCCACGTTGCGGTATCTTCTCCGGTGTTTTCGCCAAGTTTTCGAATCAAACCGGCAAATCCAGCAAACTCCGGATCGACAACCGGGTCAGGCCGGAAGGTGGGCAAAATCTTTGCTTTCCAGCTCGATTCGCGGATTGCCCTGTGATCGTCCAGGGAGTCCAGAGGAGAATCGGTGGTTGCCAACACTTCCAGATTGAAGCGTTGGTAAAGGGCGCGAGGTAGAAACTCAGGTGTGAGGAGCTTTTCAGAGATGGTGTCGAAGTAGAGGTCGGCAGTCTTTTCCGACAGCCGTTCCTCCAGACCAAAGAGCTCCTGGAAGGCAAAGTCGAGCCATAGGCGCGTCGGGGTTCCGCGAAACAGATAGTAATGGCTGGCGAAGATACGCCAGACCTTGCGAGCGTCCTTGAGCTCCGCCCGCCCAATCTCCAGGTCCTCGAGAGGGACTCCCTGGCTGTAGAGCATCCGGTAGACGTAGTGATCGGGTTCGACGAACAGCTTTGCCGGGTCAGGAAAAGGCTGGTTCTTGGCAAACCAGGCCGCTTGCGTATGTCCATGCGGGCTGATGAGGGGCAAGTTGCGAACGTGCGTGTACAGAGCCTTGGCTATCTTTCGCGTTCCGGATTCGGCAGGAAACAAGCGGTCTTCGTGGATCAGCATGGCTGCAACCGTGGCCTTTCGCTGAGAGGCATTGAGGTTCGACCATCAGAGAGGTCAGACCACAGTATACACATCTGTCCGCGAAACGTCAGGACGGCGGAGAAATTTTTCTGAGGCAGAGAATGGCCTTCGGTGTTAATCTCATTTTTTGTCCTGCGTTTTAGGTAGTGCGAGAAAGTGTCCGCCTTCTATGCCGAGGAAAAAACAGGATTTGCCGGATACCCACCGGACAATGCAGGTTGTCAACCACCTTCGCTCTCTCATAGAGAATGGCACCCTGCAGCCTGGCGACAAGATTCCTCCAGAGCGCGAGTTTGCATCTTCACTGAAGATAAGCAGGGCCAGCCTTCGCACCGGCATAGGGTACTTGGCGGCGATGGGCGTCCTCAAAGTGAGGCACGGGGTTGGAACCTTCGTCGCCGATGGCCCGGCCGAATTCGGCAAGGCATCCTTCAGCTTGATGGGTGCGCTGCACGGATTTAAATCCTGGCAAATGTTTGAAGCGCGGTTGATTCTTGAGAGCAATCTTGCCGCTCTAGCCGCTGAGCGCGGCAAGGAAGAGCATCATATCGCCTTGGCAGAAGAGGTTGCCGAGATTTTCGCTTCGGTGGATAGACCCGCCGATTTTCTGATCCACGACGTGCTCTTTCACCGTATTCTCTCGCAGGCATCCGGCAATCCAATTTTGGCCGCTCTGATGGAGACTGTCACCTCGGCTCTATACGATAAGCGCCGCAAAACCGTTGAGCGCTCGACTGATCTGAGCGAATCCGCGGAGATGCATCGAATGATTTACCATGCCGTTCGCGCTAAGAATCCCGCCGAGGCGCAGAAACTCATGGAACAGCACCTGCGTATGGCTCAAACCGCGCAGGGCATGGAACGCCCAACGATTCGTAACGTGACCAAAGCCGCTGCAAGGTTGAAGAGCCGTTAGTCAAATCCTGGATCTGCCCTGCCGTTGCTCCTCTCCACTTCTGTGCGGTTTGTCTTGCAGAGGTGCCAGGAATCGTGCGGCCGTCGCCGTTCAGTCTCATTTTCCATTGCTCCCAGGACTCGCAAGGTCTGACCAGTTGCACTGAATCATATTTCCGGAAGTCTATGCAAGTCACTTATTCCAGGTTCTATTCGAGGAAATATCCAGGTCTTTGTATTTCTCGCTTCAGAGGCCTGGATCCTGTGCGGAGACTATTGTCGCTTTAGTAGTGGTCTGACCACCGTCGGGAAATCTGCCATGCAGAGCCAGTCGAGCGGGCCGGAACCAAAGCTCATCGGCAATCTTATGGAGGCGTGTGGCTGAACGGAAGAAACTCCGCTTCCCCGGCACAACGGTTGAAGATTGCGCCGGAGAACGCGGGAGCTAAGTTTCTTTCAAAGGCCGAAACCGTCCTAAGCGGTATAGGTTGACGACGAAACCCGGCCGCCATGGCCGGTCCAGTTAGTATGGAAGAACTGGCCGCGCGGCTTATCGGTGCGCTCATAAGTGTGGGCGCCGAAGTAGTCGCGTTGTGCCTGCAGTAGATTCGCGGGCAGCCGCTCGGTGCGGAAGCCGTCATAGAACGCCAGCGCGGTGGAGAACGCTGGAGTGGGCACGCCTAGTTCGATGGCGTGAACCAGCGCCTTGCGCCACGAGGCCTGATACTGGTTGATCGCTCCGGCGAAGAAACTGTCGAGCAGCAGGTTCTCAAGTGCCGGGTTTTTATCGTACGCTTCTTTGATCTTGCCTAGGAATTGGCTGCGAATGATGCATCCTCCTCGCCACATCAGCGCGATGCCGCCCAAGTTCAGATTCCAGCCATTCTCCTTGGCTGCGGCCCGCAGCAGCATATAACCCTGCGCGTAGGAGATCATCTTGGAGCAGTAGAGCGCGCGGCGCACATCCTCAATGTATGCGGTCCGATCACCGACGACGGCCTTCACCGCAGGTCCATGAAGGATATTCGAAGCGGTTACGCGTTCTTCTTTTAGCGCCGACAGGCAGCGTGCAAAAACCGACTCGCCGATCAGAGTTACAGGCTGTCCCAGATCGAGTGCACTGATTGCCGTCCATTTTCCTGTACCCTTCTGGCCGGCAGCGTCCAGAATCTTATCGACGAGCGGCTTTCCGTCTTCATCCTTATTGACAAAGATATAGCTGGAAATCTCAATCAGGTAACTATCTAACTCGCCCTTGTTCCATTCGGTAAAGACTCCGTGTAACTCATCGGCGGTCAGGCCCAGCCCGCGCTGGAGCAGGTCATAGGCTTCGCAGATCAACTGCATATCGCCATACTCAATGCCGTTGTGCACCATCTTGACGTAGTGCCCGGCGCCGTTTTCGCCCACCCAGTCGCAGCAGGGCGTTCCATCTTCCACCTTGGCAGAGATTGCCTGGAAGATCTCCTTTACATACGGCCACGCAGCAGGATTGCCTCCGGGCATGATCGAGGGACCGTGGCGCGCACCCTCTTCACCACCCGAAACGCCTGTGCCGATGAACAGGATGCCTTTGGCGGCCAGATCTTTGGTGCGACGGTTTGAGTCGGTAAAGAGTGAATTACCGCCGTCGATGATGATGTCGCCCTTTTCAAGGTGTGGCAGCAGTTGGTCGATCATCTTGTCTACGGTATCGCCGGCTTTGATCATCAGCATCACGCGGCGCGGCTGTTTGAGCAGCCCAGTCAGTTCTTCAATGGAGTGCGCTCCGACGACCTGCGTCCCCTTGGCTTCATTGGCGACGAACTCGTCCACCTTGGAAACAGTGCGGTTGAAGACGGCAACCTTAAAGCCGTGGTCGTTCATGTTGAGGACAAGATTCTGTCCCATGACGGCGAGGCCGATCAGGCCAATATCACACGATGCTGTTGGCATACGATCTCCTGAATCTTTCTGAAATAATTGTTACCGTTGAATGCGCGCCGATCCACCTTTGGCAAAGGCTCGCACCTGATCTACGGTTGCCATGGTTGTGTCGCCGGGGAAGGTAGTGAGCAGCGCGCCATGTGCCCATCCCAGCCTGAGAGCCTCTTCGGGCGTCTCACCGGTCAGCAGGCCATAGATAAAGCCGGCCGCAAAGCCGTCTCCACCTCCCACGCGGTCCACCACCTCCAACTCAGCCGTCGGCGCAGTGTAGGTCTGGCCATCGATCCATGCTACCGCGCTCCAGCTATGGTGGTTCGTGGAGTGCACCTCGCGCAGCGTCGTGGCCACCACTTTGGCCTGAGGAAGCTTCTTCACTACCTTGTCGATCATGCTGAAGAAGACGCTCGGGTCCAGCTTCGACTTAGCGGCGACCTCCGGCCCTGGAACGCCCAGTCCCTTTTGCAGGTCTTCTTCATTGCCCACCAACACGTCCACGTTTTCGACGATCTTGCCGATGGTTTCAACGGCGCGCTCGTTGCCGCCCTGGATATTCCACAGTTTTTCGCGGTAGTTGAGGTCGAAAGACGTGACCGCGCCCGCAGCCTTGGCTTCCCTCATCATCTCCGCGGCCAGAGCTGCCGTGGTCGGCGAGAGCGCCGCAAAGAGTCCGCCGCAGTGCACCCAGCGGACGCCTCCGGCGAAGATCGCCTTCCAGTCAAAATCGCCCGGCTTCAATTGTGCCCCTGCTTCGTTGCAACGGTTGTAGAAGACCACCGGCGGGCGCACGCCAGCGCCCCGGTCGCTGTACACCGCTGCCATGTTCGGGCCGGTTACACCGTTGTGTTTAAAGTGCTTATAGAACGGCTTTACGCCCATCGCGCGAACACGTTCGGCGATCAGGTCGCCGATAGGATAGTCGACCATGGCCGAGGCGATTGCCGTCTTCAGGCCAAAACAGTCTGAAAGGTTGGCAGCCACATTGAACTCTCCGCCGCTGACGTGAATCTTGCACTCCGTGGCCTTGCGGAAGGGGATGATTCCCGGGTCAAGCCGGTGCACCAATGCGCCCAGCGAGAGAAAATCCAACTCCGCGTCTTTGCGAATACTCAATCCATGACTCATCGGTTGTCCACTCCTGTTTCTCAAAGGAAATAATGGAAAATCGGCAATCCGTCGAACCGAACAACTGATACTGAGGTCTGACCACGAGCATACACCAGCCCCGCTGAATGTTGCCAATCAAAGGATAAACCATGCAAGGGCGGCAGAAGATGGTAATCTTGTTTTGTTCAATTTATCCGCAAAATGACTGGAGAATTGTCCTATATGCCACCGCCGAGGCAGGATGCGCCCGATACTGACCGTACCAAGCAAGTGGTCAACCACATCCGCATTCTTATCGAGAAAGGCGCCCTGCAGCCGGGCGATAGAATTCCCCCTGAACGCGAGCTGGCACGCACGCTGAAAATCAGCCGCGCCAGCCTTCGCACCGGCATAGGCTACCTCGTAGCGATGGGGGTGATGAAGGTGCGGCACGGGGTCGGAACCTTCATCCAGGATGGCCCGGCCGAGTTCAATAAGGCATCCCTGGGCATGATGGGCGCGCTTCACGGATTTCAGTTTTGGCAAATGTTTGAAGCGCGGTTGATTATTGAAAGCAGCCTTGCCGCTCTAGCTGCTGAACGGGGCAAGGAGGAGCACCACGCTGCATTGGCCGAGCAGGTAGCCGAGATGTACGCCATCGCGGGTAGTCCTTCGGACTTCCTCTTGCATGACGTGCTGTTTCACCGCATCATTGCGCAGGCCTCCGGCAATCCGATTCTGGCTGCCCTCATAGAGACCATTACCTCGGCGATGTATGAAAAACGGCGCAAGACCGTCCAACGCGCAAACTACCTGCGCGAAATGGCCGAAATGCATCGCGAGATTTACCGCGCCATCCGCGCACACGATCCCGTTGAGGCGCGAAAACAAATGGAACACCATCTGCGTATGGCCGAAAGCGCGCAAAAGATGGAACTTCCTGGATCTCTGCCTCGTTAGATCATTTTAGCTTTGCTATAGACTTCCGTGCCCCATCCATTCCGCGTTTTTCTGCGGAATGGGTGGGATGCCGCCAAAATTCCGGTCTACAATTTCCGAAAAAGCTCTAAAATTCCATTTTTCGTCAATCAACTGCGTCGAAGGCGCCGGTTCGCGAGTTGACGGCCGCGCAGAGAATATGATCTTGCGTCAGTACCAGCAGACGGAGGAACTCTTTCCGCCAAGCTGGCCCTCAGCGGTGTGCCCCGGCCGGCATGGGATCCGCTACGAAAGCCGGTGTCTTTGTATCGTTCGCGAAGCTCCACGCGGAAAGGTACGCAAGGTCGAGGATCTTCTTCATCTTTGTGTAGTCGATCTTCTCCACCGTGTCCGTAATGTGGTGATAGTCAGGGTGGAAGCCCGTGAACCACCAGAACGCCGGTACATCGTGCAGGATGAACGGAAATTGGTCGGAGCGGAAGAAGACGTTCAGCGCGTTCTCGTGATCGAAGCGGTCATCCAGAACAAGGCCCACATGCGCATTCTCCCGTTTCACCACAGCTGCATATTCGGGCGAGTAGAGCGCACCGACCAGGTTCAGCCGGTTTGAGGTATCCGCGGGAATCGCAATCAGCCCGTCGGTCTGCGGGCTCGGCTTCTCGTCGCGCCCGATCATGTCAAAGTTAATCTGCGCGCGCGTGGTCGCGAGAGGCCGCAGCGGATGTTGGGCCATGTAGTACGCGCCCAGCAGGCCGCGCTCTTCGCTGGCAAAGACGACAAACAGGATCGACCGCCTGGGCCGCACGCCGTTCGCCATAAATGCCTTCGCCAGTTCCACCACGCCCACCGTGCCCGAGCCATTGTCGTCTGCTCCGTGCCATATTTGCAGGCAACCCGGTCCGGCAGGTGTCGGCTGTCCATGTTCGTCGATACCACCTGATCCAGCGGCACACGGAGACGAACCGTCGTGATCGTGATGCGCCGTGATCATGACCGTCTCGGCCTTCAACGTAGGGTCTGATCCTTCCAGCAGTCCGGCCACATTCCAGGTCGTGCCCGTGCGCTCCGCAGTGTTGTGCAGGTGCAGGGTCAGCGTCGTGTCCGGCAGTGCGCGGCTCTGCGGAGTCAGGTCTTTGTCGATCGCCGTCTGAAGCGCGGAGGCTTCCTCCTTGCCGCTCCGACCGCGCAGGGCGTCCTCAGTCGCCAGCAGCTCTGCCGCTACGTCATCCAGCACCATCACGCTGGGAATATGCACTTCGTCGTCGGCAATCGCTTGCAGCGGAATGGGCACAACCCTTGTTGCGCTGCCGCCAATGCGCGCTTGGCGCTCGGCGTTCGTTAGGTGCTTGCGATTGGGCTCTGCCACCACAATGAGCGCCACTGCCCCGTGCGCCTGCGCATTCAGCAGTTTCACGCGCGTCGTGGCGTAGCGCGTGTTACCGGTGCCGTTGAAGATCGACGCTGGGTCATCCTCCTGCGGCTCATGATCGTACACCAGTACGATCTTTCCCTTCGCATCGATTCCCTTGTAGTCGTCGTAGCCCAATTCCGGAGCGGTGATCCCGTAGCCCGCAAAGACCACGGGCGCCGTCAGATCGACCGCATGCCGGTAGTTGCCTAACGCCGCAGGAGCCTTCCACACGGTTGGTCGGCCCGCGCGCGTCAGGGTGATCGAACTTTCTGCGCGATCCGCCCGGAACTCCACCAGTGTTATCGCCTGCAGAAAGCTGGGCTTGCCGTTGGCATCGGTCGCTGCCGGTCGTAGCCCTGCCTTTGCAAACTGCTGCGCAATCCATTGCACTGCAGTTTCGTCGCCCGGTTGTAAACTCATACGTCCTGCCAGCGCATCACTGGACACATAGGCTAGGTCGCTGCGCAGCGCAGGCTCTTGCAGTGTGGCGTAGCCCTTCGCCACTTCACGCGGCACGGGAATCTGGCCATTCGATACAACGCTGAAGGCAACCGCACAGACGCACAGAGCAAGAAGTCGTTTCATGCCGACTATATTATCGCGTCAGCCTCGATGCTGTCGTTATTTACGCGGGTCGGATCCCTTCAGAACCGCCTCTGTCTGTTTGCTGCGAAACTTCTCCAGCTTCTGTGCGATCGTCTTGTCCTCCAGCGCGAGAATCGCCGCCGCAAAGAGTCCAGCATTCTTCGCTCCCGCCTCGCCAATCGCAAACGTCGCCACCGGAATTCCCCCGGGCATCTGCACAATCGACAGCAACGAGTCGAGGCCATTTAATGAGCTGCTCTTCATAGGGACTCCGAGCACCGGCAGAGTCGTCTTGGCCGCCAAAAATCCGGCCAGATGCGCCGCGCCGCCCGCACCCGCGATAATCACGCGCAGCCCGCGCCCCTTTGCGCTCTCGGCGTACTGCATCGCCCTGTCTGGAGTGCGGTGCGCGGAGATAACCTCCACTTCATACCCGATTCCAAACTCATCGAGCACCTTGGACGTCGCTTCCATCGTCGGCCAATCGGACTTCGATCCCATAATGATTCCGACGTTGATTCTTTTCGTCGCTTCTGCCATCACGCCCTCCACCTTTGCAATACTTCTACGAACGCAGCCTGCTCTAGCGTCTGTACGCGGTCCTTCAACATCTCCGCGGTATCTCCCGGCAGTACCGGGCAACGCTTCTGCAAAACAATCGGACCATTATCGACTTCGTCGGTTACCTGGTGAATTGTGCACCCGGTCTCGCCGACGCCCGCGGCCAGCACCGCCTCATGCACGCTTCGATTCATCAGCCCGCCAAACGCCGGCAGCAGCGACGGATGAACATTCAACAGTTTTCCCCGCCACGTTTGAACAAACTCCGCGGACAAGATGCGCATGTAGCCGATCAGCAGCACCAACTCCGCTCCAGCCTCGCGAAGCGCCTCGCTCACTTGCTGGTCATAGACCTCGCGCGTCAATCCCGCAGGGTCGAGAAATAGCGCGCGTACTCCATATCTCGCCGCCCGCTCGAGGATTGGCGCAGTCTGTTTGTTCGACAACACCAGCACGATCTCGACATCAAGCGTGCCTGCCGCAACCGCATCGAGAATCCCCTGTAGCGCTGTCCCGCGAGTTGAACCAAGTACGCCGACCTTCAGACTCATCCTGCCAGACTCGCCAATACGGTTGCTTCCAGGGGCCGCAGGTCCGGTTCAAATGCCGTTCCTGTAATCTTCTCAAAGAGCTGAATGTATCGCGCCGCAAGCTCTGCAATCAGATCGTCCGGCGGAACCGGCAGTACGGCGTCCTTGTACGGATCGCAGCGCCCGCGGAACCACAACCGGAAAAACTCCTTGTCAATCATGTTGGGTTCTTGTCCAGCAGCAAGCCGTTCGGCATAGCTGTCGGCCAGCCAGTACCGGCTCGAATCCGGCGTGTGGATCTCATCGATCAATAGAATCTCGCCATCGCTCGTCACGCCAAACTCATACTTCGTATCTACCAGAATCAGCCCACGCTGGGCAGCTACCTTCTGCCCAAACGCGAAGAGCTCAAGCGCCTTTGCCGAAGTAAACTCCCATTGTTCGGCGGTCATCCAGCCCTCGGAGACGATCTCGCCTGCCGTGATCGGCCGGTCATGCTCTTTCTCTTTCGTGGTTGGCGTCACGATGTTCTTTGCAAGCGGCTCGTTCTTCTTCATGCCCTCGGGCAGCGCATGGCCGCAATAATTGCGCACGCCCTTTTGATACTGTGTCCAGATCGACGTATCGGTCGATCCCGTCATATACCCGCGCACCACAAATTCAATGGGCAGCACCTTACACTTGCGTGCAATGAGCGCATTGGCGTGCGGGCTGGCAATCACATGGTTGCCGACAATGCCGCGCGTCTGCTCAAACCAGTAAAGAGAAGTGCGATTCAGCACCTGCCCCTTGAATGGAATCGCGCCCAGCAAGCGATCAAAGCCGCTCTGCCGGTCGGTCGTCACCAGCAGCAGGCGTCCATCGGCCAATTCATACGTGTCGCGCACCTTGCCCACAAACTTCTTCGTCAGAGAGTTCGCCGTCAACGGCAGATCGGTCGCCGTCAGGCAGTTTGGAATCGCATCGAGCAGCGCCTGTCGTTCCATTTCAATTCACCCCCACAAATCCCACACCCGTTGTTCCCGCCTCCACGCGCCCCAGTTCCCAGACACGCAGCGCAGAAAAGTTCGCAATGGCAGCCGCTAATTCGCCCTGCAATCCCGGCGGCCCAATCAGTACCAACCCCACGCCCATGTTGAAAGTGCGAAGCATTTCGAGGTCGTCAATATCCCCCAGGCGCTGCATCAGCGCAAAGATGGGCTGCGGCTTCCATGTTGCACGATCAATCACAACGCCCAGTCCATCCGGCAGAATGCGGGGCACATTCTCCACCAGCCCACCGCCGGTGATGTGTGCCATGCCCTTCACCGGAATTCCGGCGCTGAGAATATTCTTCACGGGCGCAATGTAATTCGTATGCGGCGCCAACAGCGCATCGGCCATCGACTCCCCGGCAAGCTCTTCAGGCCGTGCATCAATCGCAAAGCCACCAATCTCGAAGATCAGTTTGCGTGCCAGCGAGAATCCATTCGTATGCAGGCCGCTTGAGTTGATCGCGTACAGCACATCGCCGGCAATGATGTTCGCACCTGTGAGCAACTGCTCACGATCGACCACCCCGGTCACAAAGCCAACCACATCCAGTTCGCCCTCGGCATACACCGCGGGCATCTCCGCGGTCTCGCCGCCCACCAGCGCAATGCCAGCCTCAACGCACGCTGCGCTCATCCCGCGCACCAGCGCCTCGACAATCTCCGGCTCGGTTTTGTGCAAGCCCAGGTAGTCCAGAAACGTAAGCGGCGTTGCGCCCATTACCACGATGTCGCCCGCGACAGCAGAGACCAGGTCGTGTCCCAATGCTTCATAGCGCCCGGCCATCACCGTCACCTTGCTCTTGGTGCCGACGCCGTCCGTGCTCTGCACCATCACCGGGTCCTTCAGGCCTTTCAACGCATCGCCCAAGGCGAAGAGCGATCCAAAGGAGCCCAGCCCGGTAAGCACCGCTGATCCATGCTGCTTATGGGTTTCGGCCACATGCGACTTGATGCGTCGCACTGCCTCGTTGCCAGCTTCGATGTCCACTCCTGCGGACTTGTAATCGACCTTCGAACTCATGCTCTCTCCTAACCAACCCACTTGCGAGCGTTGTCGAACATTCGTTGCCACGGGCTATTCTTCAGTTCGCGCATCTTGTCGCGGACCCATGTGTGTTGCATGCCCAGAAACATACGCTCTGGATGCGGCATCAAAATCAGCGCCCGTCCATCCGCGCTGCTTAATCCCGCAACCCCCTGTACAGACCCGCTGGGGTTCAGCGGGTATTGCTCGGTGATCTTGCCATAGGTATCGATGTAGCGCAGCGCAACCGCCGCGTCCGCTGCGATCCCGCTCACATGACCCTCGCCATGCGCCACCACGATAGGAACGCGCGCGCCGGCCATGCCCTCAAAGAACAGCGCCGGAGACTCCTGAATCTCCACCAGGCACAGTCGCGCCTCAAACCGAGCCGACACATTGCGCCCAAAGTGCGGCCACCCCGCGGCTCCCGGAATGATCTCGCGCAGTTGCGCCATCACCTGGCAGCCATTGCAGACGCCCAGCGAAAAGCTGTCCTTGCGCTCGAAAAACTCCGTGAACATCTCTTTCAGCCGGTCATTGAAGAGGATCGTCTTGGCCCACCCGCTGCCCGCGCCCAGCACGTCGCCATAGGAAAATCCACCACACACGGCCAGTCCCTTGAACTGCTCAAGGTCCACGCGCCCCGCCAGCAGATCGCTCATGTGCACATCGACGGTAGTAAAGCCTGCGCGATCAAACGCCGCCGCCATCTCCACCTGCCCGTTCGCGCCCTGCTCGCGCAGAACGGCAACCCGAGGCCGTGCTGTATGCACAAACGGCAGGTTCACCCGTTCCGAAAGATTGAACGGCACGCTCACCGAAAGTCCGGGCCGCTCCGCATCTTCCAGTAGCGAGAACTCCTGCTGTGCGCTCTCCGGGTTATCGCGCAGCGACTGGATATGGAAGCTCGTCTCCGCCCACATCGCATGCAGTGTCGTGCGCGTGTTGTGATACGCAATTTTGCCGCCGCTGCGAATCACGATCTCATTACCCGGCGTTCCGCGTCCAACCATCCGCGCCGCAAGGCCAGCAGCGGTTAGACGTGCAAGCACATCAGCGACATCCTTGGCCGCAACCTGCACCACCGCGCCAAGCTCTTCGCTGAACAACTCGCCCAGCCCAGCGGCCGGCAATTCAATTTCCAGCCCCATCCGCCCGGCAAACGCCATCTCCACCAGCGTCACGAACAACCCGCCATCGCTGCGGTCGTGATACGCCAGCAGTTTTCCCTCGCGGTTGAGCTGCTGTATCGCATCGAAGAACGCCTTCATCACCTTAGCTGTGGGCGCGTCTGGAGCCTCATTCCCTACCTGTCCGTACACCTGCGCCAAACACGATCCACCCAGCCGATGTTTTCCCTCGCCAAGATCGATCAGGATCAGCGACGCATCGTCTTCGCACAATTGCGGCGTCAGCGTCCTGCGTACATCACTCACCGGCGCAAACCCTGAGACGATCAGCGACAGCGGCGACACCACGGCCTTCGCCTCATCGCCTCCGCCCTCTTTACAGCGCCACTCCGTCTTCATCGACATGGAGTCTTTGCCCACAGGAATCGTCATTCCCAGCGCCGGGCAAAACTCCATTCCCACCGCATGAACAGCGTCGAAGAGCTTCTGATCTTCCTGCCCCTCGCCCGCCGCGGCCATCCAGTTTGCTGAGAGCTTGATGTCGCCGAGCGTTCCAACGGGCTTCAACCCGATCGCCGCGCCCGCCATATTGGTGATCACCTCACCTACGGCCATGCGCGCCGAGGCCGCCGCATCAATCACCGCCAGCGGCGTTCTCTCGCCGATGGCCATCGCCTCGCCCCACAACGACTCATACGCGCCCAGGGTTACCGCGCAGTCGGCCACTGGGACCTGCCATGGCCCCACCATCTGGTCCTGCACCACCATCCCCGTAATGCTGCGGTCGCCAATTGTAATCAGGAATGACTTCGATGCAATCGCCGGCAGCCGCAGCAACCGCTCCACTGCATCTTCAAGGGTGATGCCCGTAAAATCGAGCGGCCCGGCGGCAATTTTCGTCCGCGCAAACTCACGCTCCATCTTCGGCGGCTTTCCAAAGAGCACCTGAAGCGGCAGATCGACCACTTTTTCCGCATCTCCGGACGCTGTAGGATCGCTGAGTGTAAGACGGTGCTCCTGTTCCGCAATGCCGATCACGGCGAACGGGCAACGCTCACGCTCGCAGATGGCCTCAAACTGATGCAGATTCTCCGGCGCAATTGCCAGCACATATCGTTCCTGCGCCTCATTGCACCACGTTTCCATCGGACTCAACCCGGCCTCGCCGCGCGGAATCGCGTTCAAGTCGAAACTCCCGCCGCAGCCGCCGTCCTTGACCAACTCCGGAAACGCATTCGACAAACCGCCCGCGCCCACATCATGAATAAACGCAATCGGATTCGCCTCACCGCGCTGCCAGCAGCGATCGATGACCTCCTGCGCGCGGCGTTCCATCTCCGCGTTATCGCGCTGCACCGAAGCAAAGTCCAGATCAGTATTTCCGCTGCCCACGCTGCTTGAAGCGGCGCCACCGCCAAGCCCAATCAGCATCGCCGGCCCGCCCAGGGCAACCAGCGCATAGCCGGCCTTGATTGTGCCCTTCTCGATGTGCTCCGCGCGAATATTGCCCAACCCGCCCGCCAGCATGATCGGCTTGAGATACCCGAAGACCGTGCTCTTTCCTTCAGAGTTCAAGCTGGCTTGCTCATACGTGCGAAAGTAGCCGCACAGCGCCGGCCTGCCAAACTCATTGTTGTACCCGGCCGCACCCAGCGGTCCCTCGATCATGATGTTGAGCGGCGAAGCGATATGCGCGGGCCGTCCATACGCCTGCTCCCACGGCTGCGGCGCCTGCGGAAGATTCAAATTCGACACCGTGAACCCGCACAGCCCGGCCTTCGGCTTCGCTCCGCGCCCGGTTGCCCCCTCATCGCGAATCTCACCGCCTGAACCCGTCGCAGCCCCTGGCCAGGGCGAGATCGCCGTCGGATGGTTGTGCGTTTCGACCTTCAGCAAAATATCAATGTCTTCTTCGTGATAGGCGTACGCCGCATCGCCCGGCTCAGGAAAGAACCTGCCGCCGCGCCCGCCGCGAATGACAGCTGCGTTATCGCGATAAGCTGAGAGCACATCCTCGCCCGATACTTCATTCGTATTGCGGATCATTTGGAAGAGTGATCGCGGCTGCTTTACCCCGTCGATCGTCCAGCTTGCATTGAAGATTTTGTGGCGGCAGTGTTCGCTGTTGGCCTGCGCAAACATATACAACTCGACGTCGGTCGGATTGCGCCCCAGCCGCGTAAACTCCGCAACAAGATACTCGATCTCGTCGGGCGCAAGCGACAGCCCCAGCTCGCGATCTGCGGCGGCAATCGCCGCCGCTCCAAGGCCCAGCACGTCGATATGCCCGAGTTCCTTCTGCTCCCTCGGCGCAAACAGCGTTCGCAACTCGTCGGCGCTCTCGAAAAACACGCTCTCGGTCATGCGATCGTGAAGCGCCCCAGCCAGCGCCCGCAGATCCGCTACGCCGCGCTTGCCGGAAGATAGGATGTGCACCACGCGCGCACGCTCAATCCGCTCGATCGCCTCAAAGCCTGTATTGTGCAGAATGTCGGTCGCCTTGCTCGACCACGGCGACTGCGTACCCACGCGCGGCGCAATCCACACGCGCAGTCCCGTCGGCCTCTCCACGCCAGCGCCCAGCAACTCGGTGAGCCTCTGGTGATCGATCCCGCTCTCAGACTCTGTGCGCAGTAGCAGCACGTATAGATACGACGCCTCGACCGCAGTGACGCCCGCATCGATTGCGCGCAGGGTTGCGGCCAGGCGCGCTTCTTCAAACGCCGTCAGCGCCGACGGCCCCGGCAGCACGCGCACCGTCGCTCTTTTAGAGGTGGGCTGAGAGGTTCCTTGTAATGTGGCTTGCGACGTCTTCAGTGTGTTTGGCAGCATCATTCCGTTTTTGTTCCAGTGTGTTGAGGTAATCTTCCGTGATGTCTCCGGTGACGTAAACCCCATCGAAGATGGACGTGTCGAAGTGTTTGAGTTCGGGTGCAGCCTCGGTAATTGCCGCTTCCAAATCTTCCAGGTCTTGAAAGATCAGGTTGGTGGCTCCAATCTCTTTTGCCAGGTCCTGTACGCTCCGTCCGTTGGCAATCAACTCGGATCGCGCCGGCATATCGATTCCATACACATTCGGGAAACGAACCGGTGGCGCCGCCGAGCAGACATAGACATTTTTTGCGCCCTGCTCCCACACCATCGCGACAATCTCTCGAATCGTCGTGCCGCGCACGATGGAATCATCGACCAGCAGCACATTTTTCCCTTGAAAGACCTTTGGAATCGGGTTCAGCTTGCGGCGAATCGATTGTTTGCGCAGCGCCTGCCCAGGCATGATGAACGTCCTGCCCACGTAGCGGTTCTTCACCAGCGCATCGCGGTACGGAAGGTTCAGCCGCGTCGCAATCTCCTGCGCCGCCACCCGGCTCGTCGAAGGAATCGGAGTCACCACATCGATCTGCACATCCGGCCACTCCCGTTTGATCTTCTCCGCGAGCTTCGTCCCCATGTTGATGCGGCACTGATACACCGATGCACCATCCACCACCGAATCCGGCCTCGCCAGATAGACGAACTCAAACATGCAAGGAGATTTCTCATGCGCCTGCAGGCTGATATGCCGGTGGACCGTCCCCTTCATATCGATGAAGATCACCTCGCCCGGTGCCAGGTCGTGATCCAGATCGAATCCGCCCACCTGCAGCGCCACGCTCTCTGAAGCGATCATGTATTCAGTCTCGTTGCCCTGGCCGCGAGTGCCGAACACCAGTGGCCGAATACCATGCAGATCGCGGAACGCAAGCACGCCCACGCCGGCGATCATCGCAACCACTGCATACCCGCCCTTGCACCGCCGGTGGACTTCTTCCACGCCCGCGAAAACATCGAACTCATCGGGCTTGACAGCACCTATCCGTGCCATCGCGTGCGCAAAGACATTCAGCATGACCTCGGAATCGGAGTTGGTGTTCAAGTGCCGCATATCCGTCTGGAAGACGCTTTCCTCGATCTCCGAGACGTTCGTCAGGTTGCCATTGTGCGCGAACATGATTCCATACGGCGAGTTGACGTAGAACGGCTGCGCCTCGGCCACTGACGCGCAACCCGCGGTCGGGTACCGCACATGCCCAATGCCCATGTCGCCTAACAGCCGCGCCATATTCCCGGCGTCGAAGACGTCCGTGAGCAGGCCGTTCCCCTTTTCGAGGTAAAACCGGTCCTCAAAGCACGTCGCGATGCCCGCGGCATCCTGGCCGCGATGTTGAAGCGTGGAGAGGCTTTCATAGAGAACCGAGCTCACTGCACTATGCCCAAAGACGCCTACAATACCGCACATGGTTCCTCACTGCCTGGCTAGCGCCGGATTGCCTCCGAGGTTCATCACAAACTCCAAAGGCGGGGAAAAAAGCTGAAGTAAACGGTGTCCTTCAGTACATTTAGATTCCGGTTCAACGTAAAAGGTTTGGCGCTGCCGACTTGATCGGGCTATCCGGCCCACGCCAGTCGATAAAAATCACTCTCTTCCATCATCTCTCATCCGGATGAGGAAAATCGCGGAAATATAAGGGGCGAAGAAGTTTTGCGGGCTATAGCTGTTCTCCAATTGCTGTACACCGAAGCCACTGCAGCCGAGTGGCTTTTTCCCCAAGAAAAAGCCACCTTGCACGGTCTCAAAAGGGCTACATCTATTGGAGAACAGCTCTAGAAATACAGCGGGTTTACGCGCACTTTATGCCCCGCAATGCGGATCGTAGTCTCTGGAAATTGCAGGGCAACCCACCCCGGTTCGCTCTTGCAACCAGCACCCGCACACGGTGCACCTGTGGAACGAAAAAAGCGGCTATAACGCATAGCCGCTGATCAGGAACATCCAACATCCCTGACACCACCAGACTACTAGCTTGGCGGTAAAAGTCAAACCCGCGACAGCACCAATCGACTCCATATAGTGCAGAAATCAATACGGTATACTAACCCACAGGTGGTCTGGCGATGTTCTCTGAGCCGTTTTACGACCCAGAAAAGTCCTATCTGGACAACTTCGAGCACGGCCCGTTCGGCCTCTTTGCCGAAACGACCTCTACTTCCCAAACCAGCGAGCCGAAAGATCAGTTTCCAGGGCAGCCAGTCCTTGCGCCCTTCGGTATGCCCGCCGGACCTCTTCTCAGCAGCAAGTTCACGAAGGCTGCGCTTGCTGCCACGTTAGAAAGTGAGTTGGCGCCCGGATGCACGCTGATTGCAAACCATCACTACGTCTCCAACCGCTTGATTTTGTACCATCAATCATTGGGTGCCCCACATCTCGATTTTGAGATGTGGGAAACCACAAGCCCAATGAAACTTCTTCATCCGGTCAGAGACCTACACGGAGCCGATGCGGGATTGCGTCTGCGGAAGAGGCGTTGAATCAGAGGCTTGCGAAAGAAATCAAGGAGCAAGTGCATGAGCTATGAAGTTAGGAGCCGCGAGATAGCGGACGCTCTGATTACGATTGGGGGAGTGGGCTTTCGGCCTGCGGCGCCCATCACGTTCAAGTCGGGGATCAAGTCTCCGGTTTACTGCGACAATCGGCGGTTTCCATTTTGGCCGGAACAGTGGGCGAAGGTAATCCGCGGTTTTGAGGCTCTGATTGCCGAAGGAGAGATTCCAGTAGACGTCGTTGCAGGTGTTGAGGCTGCGGGAATTCCGCATAGCGCGGCGCTTGGATTTTCGATGCGCTTGCCGTCGGTCTTCGTACGGAAAGAGCTGAAGGAGCATGGCACGAAGAAGCGCGTTGAGGGCGGCGACGTAACAGGCAAGCGGGTTATATTGGTCGAGGATCTGGTGACGACCGGTGGCAGCAGCGTTGCGGCGATCGAGGCTCTGCGCGCTGAGGGCGCTCTTGTCAGCGACTGTCTGGCCATCATCAGCTATGGCTTTCCAGAGGCCGAGGAGATGTTCGAGAGATATGGCATTCGACTTCATGTGGCAACGACGTTTGAGACGGTGCTGGAGCGCGCGCTGGAGCGCAAAATGATCGATGAGGCCGGAGCGGCGATAGTGCGCGACTGGCTCAAGGAACCACGTTCGTGGGCGAAACGGCATGGTTTTGAATAGAGGACGATGAACGCTGCAATGCAAAAATTCGATCGGCGAGGGGAGGCGGTGACGTCGCTGCTCTGCGTAGGGCTGGATCCTGAAATCGGCCGCATTCCTGCGCGCTTCAGGGGCGATGAGTGGCCGCTGTTTGCCTTCAATCGCTGGATCATCGAGCAGACCCATCCGTATGCTGCCGCATACAAACCCAATATGGCGTTTTATGAGGCCCGTGGAACGCAAGGGCTGACGGAACTCGAGCTGACAATGGAGTACCTGCGCAACCAGCATCCTGATATCTTGACGATCTGCGATGCGAAGCGCGGCGATATTGGAAATACGAATCGCGGATATGCGGTTTCCATCTTCGATGCCATGGGCTTTGATGCGGTCACGCTGCACCCATATCTTGGCAAAGAGGCACTTGCGCCGTTTTTGGAAAGGCGCGACAAGGCGTGCATTATCCTGTGCCGAACGTCGAACTCCGGGGCGGGCGAGTTTCAGGACCTCGAGTCGGACGGCAGGCCGTTGTGGGAGACGGTCGCGCTGCGTGTAAGCACGGAATGGAATGTCGCTGGCAACTGTATGCTGGTTGTCGGTGCGACCTACCCGGAGGAGATGAGAAGAATTCGTGCGATCGCGCCGGCGATTCCTTTTCTGGTGCCGGGTGTGGGCGCACAGGGTGGCGATGTGGCAGCCGTTGTTTCCGCGGGCCTGGATGCGCGGGGCAAGGGACTTCTGATCAATAGCTCGCGGGGGATTCTGTTCAGCGAAGACCCCGCGGCTGCGGCGCGTGATCTTCGCGATAGGATCAACGCTGAGAGAGAGGCTGTCCATGCTGCGCATTGAAGGCCGGATTGCCAATCATGATCGCGAGTTTGAGGGCGCGATAGAGATCAACACCGAGACTGGTCTGATTGAGCACGTAGGGCCGAGAACGGGTCGCAGTGATCTTGATCTCAAGGGACAGATTATTTTCCCGGGCTTTGGCGATCTGCACATTCACGCGCGGGAGGATGCAAGCCAATCGCAGGCCTATAAAGAGGACTTTGCGACGATCTCCGCGGCGTCTATCCATGGAGGAGTGACGCATGTTGTGGACATGCCGAACAATCCTCAAGCTCCAGTGGACGACGCCAGCTATGCGGAGAAGGAGAAACTGACAGCGAAGTCGGCCGTGCAGGTGACGCTGTATGCGGGAATTGGACCGGAGACCAGTCCGCTGAAGCGGCATGTGCCTTACAAGGCATTCATGGGACCGTCGGTAGGAGATTTATTTTTTGCCTCGCGGGAGCAACTTGAAGGCGTAATTGCAAAGTATTGCGGTCAGAATGTCAGCTTTCACTGCGAAGACCCTGCGATTCTGCTGGAGAGCACGGGTGCGGCGACCCATGAGCAGCGGCGTCCAGCCAGTGCTGAGATCACTGCGACGGAGTTCGCGCTCTACCTGATCGAGCGGTACGACCTGATCGGCAAGCTGTGTCATTATTCTACGAAGGGCGGCTTGGAGAAGATCGCCGCAGCCAGGGCGCGGGGTGTTCGCGTTACGGTTGAGGCTACTCCACACCACCTGTTTTTCGACGATACAATGCTGTCGGACGAGAATCGCCTGGGGTTGCAGATGAATCCTCCGCTGCGTGGTAGAGAGGACCGGCTGGCGCTGATCGCGGCGCTGCGCGAAGGGCTGGTGGACTATCTTGCAACGGATCACGCTCCCCACACTCTTGAAGAGAAGATGAATGGCATGAGTGGCGCGCCCCAACTTGATACCTATGGAGCGTTTGCAACATGGCTGATGGCAGAGCAAGGATTCTCCGCGACAGATATTGCGCGTGTATGCGCCTACAATCCGGGTTCCTTTGTCAATGAGTTTCTGCCTCATGGTTTCGGTAAAGGATTTGGCGTGATCGAACCGGGATATGTTGGTTCGCTCACAATTCTCGATCCGGACGCGCCGTCCGTGGTTCGACGAGAAGAGATGAAGACGAAGTGCGGCTGGTCTCCGTTTGAGGGATATACGTTGCCTGGCCGTGTGACTTACACCGTACTAAAAGGTATAGTTTATCCGGCAAGTTGAGGGAGGGTTACCCTTTATGGAAAAGCTCAAACACGTAATCAGCACGCGGCAGTTCACCGATCCAGAGTTTTTGTTAGGGCTTTTTGAATCGGCTAATCGCATGGAGCGCGACGATGTTTTTCGCGCATTGACGGGCCCGCTCCGTGGCCGGATTCTTGCGACGTTGTTTTTCGAGCCGAGTACAAGAACGCGATTTTCCTTCGAGGCCGCGATGCAGAAGTTGGGCGGCGGTGTGCTCTCTGCGGAGGATGCTCGCGAAAATTCTTCTGCCACCAAGGGCGAGACCATCAGCGATACAGTTCGCGTGGTGAGCGGGTATGCCGATGTCATTGCCATTCGCCACTATGAGAGTGGAGCGGCTGAGGCGGCGGCGAAAAATTCCCCGGTGCCCATCATCAATGCCGGGGATGGTACAGGAGAACATCCCACCCAGGCGCTGGCGGATATCTACACCATCAAGAAAGAGCTTGGCTGGCTGAGTGGGTTGCGCGTCGCGATGGTTGGCGACCTGCTGAACGGAAGGACGATTCATTCACTGCTGCCGTTGCTTTGTCTGAACTCCGGGGTGACGATCGATCTGATCTCGCCGCCGCAGTTGCGCCTGCCGCAGGAGTACCGCGAATATTTGCTCAATAAGGGGATTCCTTTCCACGAGTGCGAGAGGCTCGAAGGCGTCGTTGAGCAGGCGGATGTTGCATATATCACTCGCGTCCAACGCGAACGATTTACCTCGAAGGAAGAATATGACGCGGTCAAGGATGTGTATGTGATCGATGCGGAGATGGCAAATCGCATGAAGCCGGCGGCCATCATCATGCACGCCTTGCCGCGCGTCAATGAGATCTCTCCGGACGTGGACGGGAATGCCAGGGCCGCATACTTCCGGCAGGCGAAGAACGGTTTGTATATTCGCATGGCGTTGCTGAAGTATCTGCTGTCTTAGGAACTTGTTGAAAAACTCTTGGATTGTGTCAGGGCACGACTTTCAGCCTGTACTGAGCCTGTCGAAGGGTGCCGTAACTCCCGCAAGATCAACGAGAGCTTTACAGGCTGCGAAATAACTCGTGGAATGAGTTTCGAGAAGACGTTTTGTGTCAGGGCACGACTTCAGTCGTGCCGTAAATGCCGCAAAATCAGTGCGGGCTTTAGCCCCTGAGAACTGATTTTCAGGTTCGAGTTAGATCTTCAACAAGTTACCAAAGATAAAAACAGAAAGGGCCGCGCCGAAAACTGGTGCGGCCCTGCTGATTGAATAGAGAAAACTTCTCGACTCGATCTCTCGCTCGAAATGTTTTACTCCTGCGCCTCGCCAGCGATCAATTTGAGGGTAATCCGCTTGCGGCCGCGATAGAAGGTGACGCTGATGGCGTCGCCGGCCTGGTGTTTTTCCATGATGACGTTAATATCCTGGGGATCGGTGACCGGTTTGCCGTCAAGGGCTACGATGAGATCGCCGCCCAGCAGGATGAGGGTGTTGCCCACATAAGCCTGTTGGTTGCCGCCGTGCAGGCCTGCCCGTTCAGCCGCGCCGCCGGGGATGACCTTCTGCACCAGGATGCCGGAATCGACGGCCAGCCCCATCTGCTCGGCCAGATCAGGGCCGATGGCGTAGGAGTCGATGCCCAGCAAGGGACGCTTGACGCGCCCGTAGCGGGTGAGGTCGGCCAGCACCGCCTTGGCTGTGTTGATGGGAATAGCGAAGCCGATGCCGGAGCTTTGTTCGGCGCCGTTGGAGGCGATCATGGTGTTGATGCCGATCACCTCGCCGCGCGAGTTGAGCAAAGGACCGCCGGAGTTGCCAGGATTGATGGCCGCGTCGGTCTGGATGGCGTCCTCGATGGGCGCGTCATCGGCGTTCTTGATTGACCGGATGGAGCTGATGATGCCCCGCGTCATGGTGCCGCTGAGGCCGAAGGGATTGCCGATGGCGTAGACCTTCTGGCCCACCGAGAGTCCGCCGGAGTCGGCCAGTGTGACCGGCTCCAGGTTGGGCGCGTCAATCTGCAAGAGGGCTAGGTCGTGCGTGCGGTCGGTGCCCACCACCTTGGCCTTGTAGCGGCGCTTGTTGCTGAGCATGACCTCGATGCCGCGATTGGCGCCTTCGACGACGTGGTAGTTGGTCAGAACGTGGCCAGCCTTGTCGAGGATAAAGCCAGAGCCCTGGCCCTGCTGCGGGACCGGCTCGAAGAAGAAGTTGTAGACCAGCGATTTGGAAGTAATGTTCACCACCGAAGGCACCACGCGCTTATAGACGGCGATATTGTTCTGTTCCTCGGCGTCGTAAGTGGGCGCGGCCTGAGCCTCGGTAAGCTGGAGCGGGGAGCCGGAGCCGCTTGCGTGCATCGGCAACCAATGGCCCCAAACCACGGGAAGATGCGTGGTGACGTACCAGAATCCGCCCACCAGCAGAACAACCAGAAGAACTCGGCGCAGTTTCACATTCATAGCGTGTAAACCCCTACAGTGGTCAGTAAAACCGACTGATCATTGAACAGTGGTAATTTGTCCATGGTCGTGGCCAGAAATACGCTTGTAGTCGAGTGGACATTCACTGTTCACTGACCACTGACGACTGACCACTGTTCACTATTTTAAAGACTCGTCTTGCAGGGATTTGTTGCTTTCCGCCTGGAGGCTCTGCCAAAGCTCCTCCACCTGGATGCGAAGAGCCGCCTTATCCCCTGCATTTTCCAGAACATAGTCAGCGCGAGCGGCTTTGGCAGCGTCGGGAATCTGGTGCGCTAGCCGGAGCCTTGCATCGGCTTCGGCGGCTTCGTGGCCAGCTCCCGTCGGGCAGACGCGGGCAACATAGCGGGCAATCTTGACCTCGTCAGGCGCGGTGACCACAACGATGCGGTCCAGGCGCCGCCGCCAGTCGGCCAGCACGGTCTCGCTTTCGCCCCTGGCGCGGGCATCGCGCTCCACCTCAAAGATGAGCGCCGACTCGACGACGGCCACGGCGGCGGGATTGCGGCTAAAAACCTGGTCCATCCAGCGCCGCTGGGCGGCAATCACCGCCGGATGCACAATGGCGTTTAACTCATTCACCCGCCCGCCCTGAAAGGCCAGTTCAGCCAGCCGCGCGCGATTCAATCGGCCATCGGGACCAACAACCTCCCGGCCAAAGGCGCGGGCAATCTCTGCGTAAACCGGCTCTCCCGGCTCCATCAGCGCCCGGCCCAGTTCATCGGCCTCAATCACCTCGGCGCCCAGGGCACGCAGCATCTCCGCAACGGTGCTCTTGCCGCTGCCCAGCCCGCCCGTGAGACCAACTCTCAGCATCTAAATTCCCCGCCGCATCTTGGCGGCACGCACGGTGTTCGCCATCAGCATGGCAATCGTCAATTTCCCGACGCCCCCGGGGACCGGCGTGTACGCTCCGGCCAGCTCGAAGGCCTTTGGGTCAATGTCGCCCACAATCACTGATCCATTCTTTGCGAAGGCGGCTTCACGCTTTGCATCGCCCGCAAAGAAGCGCTCAAACTCGGCCCTTTCCATGATGCGGTTAATGCCCACATCGACCAAGGTCGCTCCAGGCTTGACCATTTCCGCGGTGATGAAGCCCGGCCGGCCGATGGCGGCTACCAGGATGTCGGCCTGGCGCGTGATCTCTCCGAGGTTTCGTGTTTTGGAGTGGCAAATAGTCACCGTTGCATTCTGGTGCAGCAGCAGCATGGCTGCCGGCTTGCCCACAATGTCGCTGCGGCCCACCACAACGGCGTGCTGGCCGGCGATGGGAATGCCGCTGCGCGTGAGAATCTCAATGATTCCGGCAGGAGTGCAAGGGACAAGCGCGGATCGCCCCGCCTGCAAGCGGCCCGCGTTCACAGGATGGAAACCGTCCACATCCTTGGCCGGATCGATGGCGTCGAGCAGGGCTTTTGTGTCGACGTGCGCCGGCAGCGGCAACTGAATCAGAATGCCGTCGATCTCGTCGCGGCGGTTGAGAGCGGCCACCAGGTCGAGCATCTCTTCGGTGGTGACGGTGGCCGGCGGCGTGATGAGCTCGCTGAAGATGCCCAGGTCGGCGCAGGTTTGCACCTTGCTGCGGACATAAATCTCCGAGGCGGCCACGTTGCCCACCAGCACCGCTGCCAGCCCTGGCCGAATGCCGCGCGCTGCCAGTGCGCTCGCCTCTTCGGCCACTTCCTGCTTGATGGCTGCGGCGATCGCCACGCCGTCGAGAATTCTTGGCATTTTGCACTCCAAAGTTCATCGTATCGCTTTGCGCCTCCGCGCGGGGCTGGCGCGCTTTCCGCTCTGAAAGGAAGATGGGCGGCGCGGGCGAGCAACCCGCGCTCCATCGAAATGTCCGATCGAAGTGTGATTTGCCTCACATACAGCTATGAGATGGAGACCTGTACCGTCAGATGCACGAGGAATCGCTTGAATCACATGTGCATAGGTTTGCGTGGTCTTCCGGCAGCGGCGTGATGGAGAGGGTTGAATGAGTACCTTCAAGGATGCAGGGCATCTATTCCGGTTTGCAGGACTTTTCGTTCTCGCTTTCCTGGTCTTTCTGGTGGTGCGGCACTACGTTGTGCCCAAGAGCTTTGGGCAGTACGGGCACTATCGCGGGGCCTCGATGGGCGAAATTGCGGCGCGGCCGGTGAAGTTTGCCGGTCACGCAAGCTGCGAGGCCTGCCACACGGACGTAGTGGACAAGAAGAAGAACGGCAAGCACGCGCAGGTGAACTGCGAGGCCTGCCACGGAGCGTTGGCTAAGCACGCCGACGATCCTTCGACGGTCAAGCCCACGCTGCCCGATACGGCCGTGCTCTGCGCACGATGCCATACGGCCAGCGCCGCCAAGCCCAAGGGCTTTCCGCAGGTAGTGCCGGCAGAGCACTCGAACGGGCTGCCCTGTGAGACCTGTCATCAGCCGCACAATCCGGGGATGGATGCACCGAAGACGGATGCGGGAGGTGCGAAATGAAGATTTCCCGGCGTCAAATGCTGATTCTGTTGCCGGCGGCGGCGGTGGCGTGGGAGTCCGTGCTGGCCGGAACCCCGGAAGAGTCGCCCAACTACAAAATGTCCGAACACTGGTGGGGAATGTTGATTGACGTTTCTAAGTGCATCGGCTGCGGAAACTGCGTGCGTGCCTGCCAGACCGAGAACGACGTGCCCGATGGATACTTTCGCACCTGGGTCGAACGCTACCACGTCTCGGACGAGAATATGACCCGCCCTGAGGTGATTTCGCCCGACGGCGGCAAGGAAGGGTTTCCGGTGGCCAAGGGAGACGAAGGGAAGTATTTCTTCGTTCCCAAGATGTGCAATCACTGCGTGGATTCGCCATGCACGCAGGTGTGCCCGGTGGGCGCCACTTTCATCGGCCCGGACGGCGTGGTGCTGGTGGATCAGAAATACTGCCTCGGTTGCGCCTATTGCGTGCAGGCCTGCCCCTATGGCTGCCGCTACATCCATCCCCAGAAGGAAGTTGCGGACAAGTGCACGCTCTGCTACCACCGGATTACCAAGGGGCTGACGACTGCCTGCTGCGAGGCCTGTCCAACCGGGGCGCGCCAACTGGCCGACCTGAAAGACCCCAAGGACCCGATCCACGAGTTCCTGAGAACTCACAACGTGCAGGTGTTGAAACCGCAGATGGCTACCGGCGCAAAGGCCTTCTACAACGACCTCGATGGCTCGGTGCGATAAGGACAGCGAGATGGCGGAATGTACTCAGAAGACGGGTGAGAGATGATGAGCGGCGTTGAAGGCTATATGTATCCAAACGAAATCACTCTCTATTGGAGTGTGCTGATCGTTTTGTACCCTTTTATCACCGGGTTGGTGGCCGGCGCATTCATCCTTGCTTCGCTGGAGCGTGTCTTCCGGGTTGAGGCGGTAGCGCCCACTTATCGGCTGGCGCTGCTCACGGCTCTGGCGTTCCTGCTGGTTGCGCCTCTGCCGCTGGTTTTGCACCTGGGCCATCCGTTTCGTTCGCCGGAGATGTACTTCACTCCGCATAGCACCTCGGCCATGGCCATGTTCGGCTATGTGTACCTGTGGTACCTGATGGCCGTGCTGGTGCTGGAGATATGGCTCGACTACCGGCGCGAGATCGTGCTGCTGTCGCAGTCCAGCAAAGGCTTGTTGCGCCTTGTCTACCGCGTGATGACGTTGGGTTCGAGCAACATCAGCGAGCGCTCGCTGGCCATCGACGACCGGGTGGGATGGATCGTCACGCTGGTCGGCATTCCCTCCGCCTTCCTGCTGCATGGCTACGTCGGCTTCATCTTCGGCTCCATCAAGGCCAATCCCTGGTGGTCGTCGCCGCTGATGCCGGTGGTGTTCATCTTCTCGGCCATGGTCTCGGGGATTGCCGGGGTCATGCTGCTCTATATGGCGCTGACCCGGTTGCGCAAGCAGACCATCGATATGCACTGCGTGGACACCATCGCGATGTACATGTTCTATATCTTCATCATTGATTTCAGCTTGGAGATGCTGGACCTGATTCACCGTATCTACGAGGCGGATGAATCGTTCCGCAGCCTGGATTTCATGGTTCATACCAAGCTCTACTTTTCGCAGATCGTAGTCCAGATATTGCTGGGCACGGTCACTCCGCTGATTTTGCTCTTCCTAACGCAGGTGGTGAAATTTCCGGAAATGGTTCGCAAGCGCATCTACGTCCTCTCCGGATGCCTCGCTCTGATCGGCATCTTTGCCATGCGCTGGAACGTGGTGATCGGCGGACAGTTGTTCTCGAAGAGTTTTCTTGGCTACACAACCTACAAGATGAGCCTGGTGACACGCGAGGGCCTGCTGGTGGCGATTGCGTTGACCCTTCTGCCGCTGTTCTTCCTGTGGGTGTTGGTGAAACTGCTGCCGCCGTGGCCTGAAAAGAGCGCGCAGGCGCCCGCCGCTGCGGACTAGTACCGCGACCGCATGATTGGTAATCATGACCATGAACTTTGGGTGCCCCCGGTCTCGATTTTTGAGACCGGGGAAACGACAAATTCAAGCGGTCATAGAACTAGGTCTCTGACCGCTAGTTTAAGTACCATCTTCCGTGTTCCGTCATCCTGAGCGAGCGCAGCGAGTCGAAGGAGCTGCATTTTCTGGCGAAAGGGTGGGACAGCACGAACCTGAAGTTACGAAATCACGCGGTCAGAGACCTGGAACGCGTCAGGACTCCTTTCAATCGGGTGGAAGTTATGGACGATCTTCCCGACGCACTCGAGCAGTTCGCGGCACGGGTGGAAACACTTGAGCGGCGCGTCAAAGCCCTTGAGGCGTTGGAACACCCCGCCGCCGCGGTCTCTGCCGCGCCGGAACTGGCTGCCCGGTCTGCTGACGAGGTTGCCGGTGCCTTCTCCGTGGCGCAGGCCGCCGGCGCCTTCTCCGTGCTGGGCAAGGCCATGCTGGGCATTGCCGGCGCTTATCTGCTGCGCGCGGTAGCTGAATCCAGTTCGCTTCCCCGGCTATTGATTGCCGCCGTCGCCATCGTCTACGCGCTTCTGTGGCTGGTGGCTGCGGCGCGTGTCCCGGCGGAAAAGTGGTTTGCCAGCATCATCTACGCAGGCACTTCGGCCCTGATTCTCGCTCCCATGCTCTGGGAACTTACCCTGAGTTTCAGGGTGTTGCCGCCCCCGGCCACCGCGGGCATCCTGTGCGCATTTGTGATTGCGGCCACCGCGCTGGCATGGAAGCGAAATTTGGCGCCGGTCTTCTGGGTGGCCAATTTTGCCTCGGCCGCCGCGGCGCTTGCCTTGTCGATTGCCACGCATGAACTCGAACCCTTTATCGCAACGCTGCTTTTGATGGCTTTGATCTGCGAGTGCGCGGCCGGGCGCAACCACCAGCGGAGTGTGCGGCCGCTGGTGGCCGCGGCAGCCGATGCGGCCATCTTGGCGCTGATCTTTATCTACGCAAGCCCGCAGAGTGCGCGCATGAATTACCCGGCGATCGGCACGACTGGATTGCTTTTGCCCGGCTGCCTTCTCTTCCTGATCTATGCGGCGAGTGTCGCGATTCGAACCATACTGCACAGGCAGAATCTGACTGTCTTTGAAACCGGCCAAGCGATGATTGCGTTTTTGCTGGCCGCATCCTCTGTTCTCTCTTTCGAGCCGCGCTCAGGGGCTGTGGTGCTGGGCCTTGTTTGTCTGCTGTTTTCGGCGGCGTGTTACATGGCGGCCTTTGTCCTCTTCGGCAAGGCCGCTGAGGGCCGCAATTCCAGCATTTTTGCTGTGTGGGCTGCGGGCCTGCTTTTGGCTGGGAGCTTCCTGTGTCTGCCTCCGTTCTGGCTGGTGGCGTTTCTGGCTCTGGCTGCAATTACGGCCACCGTTCTCAAATCCAGCCTGACGCTCAAGTTCCATGGCCTGGTGTTTCTGCTGGCGACGGCAGTTGCATCGGGGCTGCTGGAGTATGTCTTTCATGCTCTGGCCGGGACGGTGCCCGCAAAGCTGAGTGCAAGCATCTGCTTGGTTTCAGCCTGCGCCCTCGTTTGCTATGCAGCCGGCAAGCCTGGCCCTCTGGAAGGCTGGAAACAAAAGCTTCTTCACGTGGTTCCGGCGGCTTTGGCGGCTGGCGCGCTGGCGGCGTTGCTGGTCGAGGGCTTGCTTTGGCTCGTCGCGCTGCGCATCTCTCCCGATGCTTCCTGCATTGCCTTCATTCGCACGCTGGTTCTTTGCGCGGAGGCTCTTGCGCTGGCCTTTGGCGGCTCCCGCGGGCGCCGCGTCGAGCTGGCGCAAATTGCCTACGCCACGCTGGCGCTGGTTGCCGTCAAGCTGCTGTTTGAAGATCTGCACCAAGAGCGCCTGGGGTTTATTGCGGCTTCCTTCTTCCTGTTCGCGATCACCCTGATCGAGGTTCCGCGTCTGGCGCGCATGGGCCAGAAAGTATAGGGAGCGGGCTCCGTTTCGGCAATGCGTCCGCGCCCGCCGCCATTGCAATCATTAGAGCATTTTGCTTGTTGGTATAGAGTGGATTTCCTGCTTGGTTCAAGGTTGCCGGTCGCTGCAAGAACAGGTATCGCCAACAGCAGGTAGCGCCGGCAACAGTAGCGCCGACAAAAGGTAGCGCCGGCCTCCTGGTCGGCTGTTGCGTGGACCTCCCGGTCCACGCCATACTCCACACAAATAGGAAAAACATTCTGGATATTACTCATTCAACGTTTACCAGTTGAAGGAATCTCTCCGCGTGCCGAAGAAACTAATAGCAAGCATTTTCTCTGCCGCGCGCGATGCGTGGCGAGCGCAGCGCGGCGTCGGCGGAAGATCGCCCCGCTTGCGTTGACTGAACCAAGGGAGACTCCGATGTCGCAGAATGAAAGGCGAAGGGACGAAGCGATCACTCCGTCCTGGGCACATCTTCGCCTTCCACCTTTTCCCCAGGTCGCCCTCCGTGTACTGCAACTGGCCAACAACGAGAATGTACAACTGCATGAGTTGAGCGGGATGATCTCCTCTGATCCGGCCTTTGCCAGCGAGGTTCTTACCATCGCGAATTCGCTTTTGTATGCTCCGCGTTTTCCCGCCAGCAGTGTTCTGCAGGCCATCGCGGTGCTGGGCGCCAATAACTTGCAAGGGCTGTGCCTGACAGTTGGCGTGCGCGCGTACATGGGCAAATCGCTGAACCAGCCTTGTATGCGAACCATCTGGCGTCACAACCTGGCCTGTGCCCTGATTGCCGATCAACTGGCTTCCGTAGGCTTCCTTGACCGGGACGTTGCGTTCACCTCGGGCGTGATGCACGACATCGGGCGATTGGCTCTGGCCGTAATCCGGCCCAGGGAGTACGGCTTGGTGCTGGGAGCTCACAGCGGTTCTCCCACCAGCATTCTCAAGGCCGAGAGAGATCTCTTCGGATGGGATCATTGCGAGGCTGGCCGGCAACTGATCTCGGAATGGAAAATGCCCTTGGAGTTTGAGCCCATTGTCGCCGAGCATCATGCGCCACGGCAGAAGGATGGCTCCTGGGGTATGGCCGATTTGATCAATGTGAGCTGCCGCATGGCCGACACGGCCGGCTGCGCCGCGTTTCCCGGCTGCGAGATTACGCCGTTTCCCGATCTGCTGGACGAGTTGCCCGCGCGGGAGCGCAGGCTCTTCCACAACTCGGTCGAAACCCTCACCTCCGAAATCTTCAGAAAGATCGATTCCGTAGAGTCGGTTTGACGCGGACTGTGAGCGCCTGGCTAGTCTCTGACCGCTTGTTTATGTACCATCTTCCGTGCCCTGTCATTCTGAGCAGCCCAACTCGCCCCGGCGAGTGACGTCTTAAAGTGGACCAGGGCAGGGAAACGCCCAGTCGCACAAATCCGCTAACCTGCTAACTCGCTATCACCGCGAAGCGGTGGCTAACTTGCTGATTTGTCAAAACCCAGGATTTGATTCCGCCCCGTTCATCAGGAGAGAAGCGCAGCAGAGTCGGAAGCCCGCCCTGAGCGTAGTCGTAGGGAACCTGCATTTTCTTTCCTGGCGCAAGGGTGGGAAACCACGAACCTGGAGATACGAAATCATGTGGAAGAGACCTGGAGGATGATCGCTCCGCATCCTCCAGCCAGTCCCGTTTTAGAAATGGAAAATATTCTTGATCATGAACAGCACGTTTGCCGGCCGCTCGGCCAGCCTGCGCATGTAATAGGGGTACCACTCATGGCCGAAGGGTACATATACGCGCACGTTGTAGCCCTCCTGCACGAGCTTGCGCTGCAAGTCGGAGCGCAGACCATAGAGCATCTGGAACTCGAAACTCTTGGGGTCGATTCCATTTTCTTTGGCGTAGCTCTTGATTGCGGCGATCATGGCCAGGTCGTGAGTCGCAAAGCCATGATAGACGCCGCTTCCCATCAGCATCTTGGCGAGGCGAAGGTAGTTTGCGTCCACATCGGCCTTGCTCGGAAACGCAACCGTGGCTGGCTCGTCGTAGGCTCCCTTGCACAGCCGTACGCGGGTGCCGTCAGCAATCAGTTGCTCGATGTCTTTCTGGGAGCGGAAGAGGTAGGACTGGATCACAATGCCAATTGCTCCGTACAGCTCGGGCTTTGCATTCAGCCGATGCACAATGTCCATCGTCACCTGCGCCAGCGGTGAATCTTCCATGTCGATGCGGACAAAGCTGCCCGTCGCCTTGGCGTGTTGGGCCACATTCTCGGCAATGCTCTCCGCCAGGGCGGGTGAAAGGGTTAGCCCCATCTGCGTCAGCTTCATGCTGATGTTGGCCTTCAGCTTACGCTCGGCAATCAGATCCAGCAGCTTGTGATAGACGTCGGCAGCGGCCAGGGCTTCGCGCTCTGACGTCACGCTCTCGCCCAGCGAGTCCAGGCTGACAGTGATGCCATCTTTGTTAACGGACTCGGCCACGCGCAAAGCGTCGTCGATCTCCATGCCGGCAATAAACCGCGAGCTGACACGGATGCCCAACCGGGACTTTTCGCTAAACCGGCGAAGAGGCCGATTGCTGGCAAGTGCGATAAAGAATGAACGAAGTATAGGCATTTCTGGTTCTCCTCAAATAGGCCACAGGTTCTTAGCCCAATTTTCAAACGATTCAGTTTCGCACAATTGGGCGGCAATAGGGGAGGCCGGGCGAATCTACGGCGAAAAATATCCGCTTTCTGCTTGCCGCACAATGCGGGCCAAAGGCATGGAGGCAGGCCATCGATTCTCCTGCGCCAGCCGGGTTTTCTCCTCGCCGTCCGGCCTTGCGCCCGCCATCCCTCCATCGCGACACACGCGCTTTCTCTATAATGCGGAAGTCCATCTTGTCTTGTAGGAGTGCCTCGTGAACCGTAAATCTGCCTCGATCTTCCGTTTCTTTTTTGCCATTGGCTTACTCATCCTTGCGCTGCCCGCCGCTCTGGCCCAAGCCACCCCGCCCACGGTTTACGTCAAAGCCGGTCATCTCTTTGACGCCACCGGCGACAACCTGCGCGACAATATGGTGCTGATTGTTGAAGGCGAGCGCATCGCCAAAGTGGCGCCCGCGTCTCAGGTGACCATTCCCGCCGGGGCCATGGTCGTCGATCTCTCTCAGGCATGGGTGTTGCCGGGGCTTATCGATTGCCACACCCACCTTGAGGCCCGCGCAGACCACTATGACCCGATATGGGATGTGCGCGACACCCCTTTCATGGGTGGTTTTAACGGCGTGGTCAACGCCAACAAGACCCTCCAGGCCGGCTTCACCAGCGTCCGCGACGTGGGCTCACAGCCTTTCTTCGCCGTCGATCTGCGGCGCGCTATCGATGAGGGCCTCTTTCCCGGCCCGCGCGTGGTGGCCAGCGGTCCGCCCATCTCCATCACCGGCGGCCACGGCGATTTGAACGGCTTTGCCCCCGGCGTTGAGAACAGGATGTATCCCGCCGAGCGCGGCTATTCTCTTGCCGACGGCCCCGAAGAGGTTCGCCATCAGGTTCGCGAACAGATCAAGTACGGCGTGGATGTCATCAAGCTGCACGCCACCGGCGGCGTGCTCTCGCTGGGCGATAAGCCCGGCGCCGAACAGCTCACCTACGAAGAGATGAAGATGGCCGTTGATGAGGCTCACCGCACGGGCCGGAAGGTGGCCGCGCACGCCCACGGGACGCAGGGAATCAAGAACGCGATTCGCGCTGGCGTTGACTCCATCGAGCACGGCAGCCTCATCGACCAGGAAGGCATCGAAATGATGAAGGCTCGCGGTACGTATCTTGTCGCCGACATCTACAACGACGATTACATCCTCGGGAAGGCTGTCGAGTTTGGCCTGCCCAAGGAAAATGTCGAGAAGGAGAAGACGGTGGGCCGCCTGCAACGCGAGAATTTCGCCAAGGCTGTGGCTGCGGGCGTCAAGATCGCTTTCGGCACTGATGCCGGCGTCTATCCCCACGGCGACAACGCCAAGCAGTTCCATTACATGGTCAAGTTCGGCATGACCCCCGCCGGGGCTATCCGCGCCGCCACCTCAAGCGCCGCTGACCTCATCGACCGCGCACACGACGTTGGCACCCTCGAAGCAGGCAAGTTCGCTGACCTGATCGCCGTTACCGCCAACCCTCTGGAGCGCGTCGAGGTGCTGGAACACGTCTCTTTTGTGATGAAAGGCGGCAAGGTCTACAAGGATGAGATCAGCGCAGCCAGCCCGGCCCAGCCTCTCGTACGATAAGCTGGTGCAGGGTGTTTCCAATGCACCTTCGGGTGTGCGGACCACGACTTCACAGGTTGCTGAAAAACACGTGGAATGTGTTTCGAAAAGGCGTTTTGCGTCAGGGCACGACTCTAGTCGTGCCGCAAAATGCTGATAATAAAGGGCGGGCTTTAGCCCCTGAGGGACGCTTTTCGGAAGTTCGAATCAAGCCTGTGGAGTCGTCAAGACCGGCAACGTAGATGCCGGCAAATCAAGGAGCAAGCGAATAATGAATGTAGTTTTGGGAATCGACGGCGGAGGGACGCGGACCCGCGCCTCCATTCTGGAGGGTGAACGCGTTCTGGCTCATGTCGAGAGCGGTTCCATCAAGCGTTTGCGCGTAGGCGCCAAAGTATCCGAGGCCAACCTGCGGGCGCTGCTGAAAGAGGTCTACGCCCAGGCCGGCGTCACCGGCGTGCGCGCTGCCTCGGCCGGCGTGGCCAGCGCCTCCATGCCCGGCGTCAAGGAGTGGATCACGGCGGTTTTTCAGGATTTTGGAGTCGAGCGTTCAGAGGTTGTCGGCGACGAGGTAATCGCCCTCGATGCGGCCTTTCACGGTGGGCCGGGAATCCTGCAGATTGCCGGCACGGGCTCGAACACGGTTGGCCGCGCGCCGGATGGCACTCGGGAGGGCGCTGGCGGCTGGAGTTCGCGTCTGGGCGATGAGGGTTCCGGCTACTGGATCGGGGTCAATAGCGTTCGCTGGGCGCTCCATGCCCATGACCGAGAGGAACCAACGCAAATCCTTGATAAAGTGGGCGAAATCTGGGGTACGCCCACCCTGCGTGCCTTGATCAACCTGGGCGACAGCACGCCCGGACCGGACTTTGCCGCGCTGGCGCCAGCCATCAGCGAACTGGCTCAGGCCGGCGACCCGGTTGCAGTCGCGGTTCTTCAGCAGGCAGCGGCCGACCTGGTCGAGTTTGTGCTGCTGGTGCGCGCCAAGCTGCGCCGCAAGCACGCAATTGCGGGCGAGGTCCCGGTAGCCTGGACCGGCGGCGTCATCGAACATATACCCTTGGTGCGCGAGGGCTTTTTTGCCGGACTGAAAGCCGCGGCGCCGGAGATGCCGGTCAGCCAGGAAGAAGTCGTCTCTCTCGAGGGAGCCCTCTGGCGCGCCCAGCGGCTGGCGGAACAATAGGCGAGTAGAAGAGAGATTCGGCAGGTGTCCCACACATCAACCCCGAAGAATCGTTATGAGCCATGAGAAGCTGTACAAAAGAAGCTGTGCCCCGTTCATCGCGGCTTTATCGCGATGAGCGGGCGGGTGTCTTGAGGTCAGATGGTGGGCAGATGTCTCGCTCATCAACCCCGACGAATCGCTATGAGCCATGAAAAGCTGTACAAAAGGAGCTGTGCCCCGTTCATCGCGGCATTATCGCGATGAGCGGGCGGGTGTCTTGAGGTCAGATGGTGGGCAGATGTCTCGCTCATCAACCCCGACGAATCGCTATGAGCCATGAGAAGCTGTACAAAAGGAGCTGTGCCCCGTTCATCGCAGTTTTATCGCGATGAGCGGGCGGGTGTCTTGAGGTCAGATGGTGGGCAGATGTCTCGCTCATCAACCCCGACGAATCGCTATGAGCCATGAGAAGCTGTGCATAAGAAGCTGTGCCCCGTTCATCGCGGCATTATCGCGATGAGCGGGCGGGTGTCTTGAGGTCAGATGGTGGGCAGATGTCCCACACATCAACCCCGAAGAATCGTTATGAGCCATGAGAAGCTGTACAAAAGGAGCTGTGCCCCGTTCATCGCGGCATTATCGCGATGAGCGGGGCGGATGTCTTGAGGTCAGATGGTGGGCAGATGTCTCGCTCATCAACCCCGACGAATCGCTATGAGCCATGAGAAGCTGTACAAAAGAAGCTGTGCCCCGTTCATCGCGGCATTATCGCGATGAGCGGGCGGGTGTCTTGAGGCCAGATCGTGGCCCGACTATGATGAAGCTATGCCGTACGATCTGAAACGGTTCCAGAAAGCAGAAGCTCTCCACTTCATCACCTTCAGTTGCTTTCACCGTCTCCCTCTTCTCGATGCGCCGGACCCCAAAAACACAGTTGAGGCCATACTGGAACTAACTCGTGCACGACATCAGGCAAGAATCTACGCCTACGTTCTGATGCCCGAGCACGTCCATTTACTCATCAACGAGCCACCATCGATCCTCGTGGCCCAGTTTCTCAAAGCCGTAAAGCAGATCACCTCGCGCAAACTGAGAGGCGGGCGCGAGAAGTTCTGGCAGGAACGCTACTTTGACCGCAACGTCCATGGTGAAGATGCTCGCTCCGAAGTGATACGTTACATTCATCGGAATCCGGTAAAGCGCGGATTGGTTGCATCTCCCGGCGACTACCCATGGAGCAGCTTCAACCACTACGCGACCGGTGTTCGAGGAGCGGTTGAAATCGAGTCAGAGTGGACGGCAAGACTTCGCGGCCCACTCATCGCGATAGGGCCGCGATGAACGGGGCACAGCCTTCTATCTTGGCGAATGATCGAAGGAGACAGAATCGATGCCTGGGCCACCTGCCCGAGGATTTTTCGCTCAAAGAGGGTGTCTCTCTCAATCAATTCATCAATGTTGCCGTGGCAGAGAAGATTGTGCATCTCCAGGCAGGTGGCCCGCTCATTAACCCCGAAGAATTGCTATGAACCATGAAAAGCTGTGCCCCGTTCATCGCGGCCTTATCGCGATGAGCGGGCGGGTTGCGGCCGGGTGCCCGAAGTCTCGATTCAGACACCTGGCGAATGGAACTTGGATTCGTGGTTTCCCACATCT
>Ga0182014_10000608_pt1 | contig 48094 bp, 39 predicted proteins | sample 612S2DmetaG_FD_120489 | JGI IMG/M metagenome (GOLD analysis project Ga0182014, IMG submission 120489) | Permafrost microbial communities from Stordalen Mire, Sweden - 612S2D metaG | ecosystem: Environmental > Terrestrial > Soil > Wetlands > Permafrost | place: Sweden: Stordalen | collected... | reverse complement strand
TGCGCTCCGACTACGAACAATCCACCGCTCATAGCCGCGCCATGATTCAACTGGCGATGATCAACATCGTCCTGCGTCGAACTCATTGATCATGCAGAACCGATTTTTCAAACACGTTCTAAGAAGTCGCCGAACAGCTCACCATGAATCAATTCTGCGACTGTCTGCAAGTACCCAGATTTGAGATCAGAAATGAGCGACTGGACAACTCCCATTAGGCCCCTAAGATGGAAACCCGAGTAAGCAGTCTCGGCAAGGATCGATTCAGCTTGCCTGACGTAAGCTGAATTCGGCGGACTGACCCTTTCGATTGCTGCGCGAGCACGTGTCAGGAGACGGATAAGTTCTGTTTCAGGAAGATCTGAGACGTCATCATGCTGGGATCTGCTGCGCAGACCGTTCCACTCAGAAACAATCTGCTCAAGCTGTCCAATCAGTGCTATTTGCGTGCTCGTTGACATGCTACCAAACCTCCTGCGAAGAGTTAGGATCTCAACATCACTTCTTTCTCCTGATCTTCGTTCACGTGTCCTTCAGCGTGACCCACCTTCGCCAAGGCTACGGCGGGCAAGTGGTCAGGTTGAACACTGGGTCGCCGCGGTTATTTCTGTTTGCCTTCAATTTTAGCCCAAGTGTCCTTCAAAGTAATCGTCCTATTAAACACCGGCTTGTGGTCGCTGGGGCGGGGGGGATCCATCTTCGAATCGGGATCGAGGGTGAAATAGCCGAGGCGCTCGAATTGGTAGCGGAGTTCGGGCCGGGCGTAGGCGAGGCTCGGCTCGCACAAAGCCGTGACAACTTCCAAACTGTGCGGGTTGAGGTGAGTCTTGAAATCGCCTTCCGCATCCGGTTCGGAGACGGTGAACAGCCGGTCGTAGAGGCGGACTTCGGCGTCGATGGCGTGGGCCGCCGAAACCCAATGAATCGTGCCCTTGATCTTCCGCGAAGAAGTCGGTCCGCCGGTCTTGCTGCCGAGGTCGGCGGTGCACCGGAGTTCGACGATCTTGCCGCCAGCGTCCTTAATGACTTCGTCGCACTTGATGATGTAAGCGTATTTCAACCGCACTTCACCGCCGGGTTTCAATCGGAAGAATTTTGGCGGCGGATTCTCCATGAAATCGTCCTGCTCGATGTACAGCGTGTTGCCGAACGGGACCTTGCGCGTGCCGGCGGATGGGTCTTCGGGATTGTTGACCGCATCGAGGTCCTCGCAGTGATGCGGATCAATGTTGGTGATGACCACCTTGAGCGGGCGCAACACGGCGAGCCGGCGCAGGGCGCGCCTGTTGAGGTCCTCGCGGATGGCGTGGTCGAACACGGCCATGTCGGTCACGCTGTTGAATTTCGTGACGCCGACGCCAATCGCGAACGCGCGCACCGCTTCGGCGGGAACGCCGCGCCGGCGAATGCCGCTGATCGTCGGCATGCGCGGGTCGTCCCAGCCCGACACCACCTTGTCGTTGACGAGCTGGATCAGTTTGCGCTTGGAAACGATGGTGTACGTGGGAATCAGCTTGGCAAACTCGTACTGATGCGGCAGTGGCCGCGGCAAATCCAGGTTCTCCAAGATCCAGTCATACAGCGGACGGTGCACCTCGAACTCCAGCGTGCAGATGCTGTGGGTGACGCCCTCGATGTAGTCGCTCAGGCAATGCGCGAAATCGTACATCGCGTAGATGCACCATTTGTCACCCGTGTGATGGTGCGCCGTGTGGCGGATGCGGTACAGCACAGGGTCGCGCATCCAGATGTTCGGCGACGCCATGTCGATCTTCGCCCGCAGCGTGCATTTGCCGTCGGGGAACTCGCCGTTTTTCATCCGGACGAATAAATCCAGGCTCTCGTCAATGCTGCGATTGCGGAACGGGCTGTCCGTGCCCGGCTTGTCCGGAGACCCGCGATAGCGGTCCGTGTCCTCGGGCGACAAATCGCACACGTACGCCTTGCCCCTCCGAATCAGCTCGATTGCCCACGCGTAAATCTGGTCGAAATAATCCGAAGCGTAAAATGGCTCCAACCGCGATGCCCCCTCACCTTGGTCCTCTCCCCCGGAAGGGAGAGGAGACGATGTTGACGAGCCCCTCGCCCCTTGGGGGAGAGGGTTAGGGTGAGGGGTGGCCTTCCCAACAACAGCCGGTAGATAGAAATCCGGTTTCCCGTTGACCGTCTGCGGTTCGGGCGTTTTGCCCGCGGGCTTGAATCCCAGCTTGTCATCCGCCCAGCCGTCAATCAGCCACTCGACGTCCTGGATGATGGAATCGACATACTCGACGTCTTCCTTGGCTGGGTTGGTGTCGTCCATCCGCAAGTTGCACTGTCCGTTGAACTCGCGCGCGATGCCGAAATTGAGGCAGATCGATTTCGCGTGGCCGATGTGCAGGTAGCCATTCGGCTCGGGCGGAAAACGTGTGACAATTTTCGGGTATTTCCGCGCGGCCACGTGCTCGCGGACGATGTCGCGGATGAAATCAGACGGCGGCGGCGGTGGTGTTGTTTCGTTTGACATAGGAAAAAATGCAGCGGCAGCCCACTGTGGCTGCCCCGTGCCATGCAATTACCGGCAGGCACGGGCCTGCCCTGTGAATCAGGCGGCGGTCAATTCCTTGACGGCCTTGTCGCGAACGGGTTGATCGGCGCAACGGTTCGGGTCGGCCAGCCCGGAGTCGAGGCGCGACTTCCGCGTGGCGTAATCCCCGCGTTCGTCCTTCAGAATGACCCACGGATCGTTCGCATCCTGCCTGGCCGCAGTGATCTTGCCGGTCAGTTCTTCATTCGCCATGCTGGTGTGCGAGCCGAAATCGCTCGGATAAACAACCTTCTGCTCTTTTTTGCCGCCCGCTTTGTTGTCCGTTGCCTTCGGGCGCGCGTGCGTGACGCCTACTTTGGGTGCTGCTGCTGTTGCCATACAATGTGTCTCCTGAATCGTCTTTGGTGTAAGGGCGGTGTATTAAACCGCCTGTGCGCGCACCCGTCAAGCTTTGCGACACAAACAAAAAGCCCCGAGGTTGCCCTCGGGGCTTCCTGTGTGTGCAGGGGCTCCGTGGATTCAGGAGCATCCCATGGAGTTGCCGCAGTTAAGGCACTTGTAGCAGGCGCCGTTGCGCACGGTGATCGCGCCGCACGTGTCGCATGCGGGCGCGTCCTGCATAAAGTGCTCGATGGTCCGGTTGAGCCGTTGCACGGCGCTCATCGCGCCGTGGTCACCCGTCGGCCGCGCCGGTGCTTCTTCGGTCTGTTCGAGTTCACCGACGGGTTTGTTGACAATTCGTTTCTCCTGTTCCACGACCTCTTTGAGTGGCAGTTCGGATTGCCCGGCGTTCGGTGAATTGGCCTCGCGATAACCGGCGATGAACTGGCACCCGAGCCAACGGGACAGGTAATCGCTGATCGACTTGGCGATCGGGATGTCGGGATTCTTGGTGAAGCCGCTCGGCTCGAAGCGCTGGTGGGTGAACTTGTTGACGAGCGTTTCCAATGGCACGCCATACTGCAGCGAGAGGCTGACCAGCGTACCGATCATGTCCATCAATCCGCCGATGGTCGAACCTTCCTTGGCCATGGTAATGAACAACTCGCCGGGCGTGCCGTCGTCGAACAGGCCGACGGTGATGTAGCCTTCGTGGCCGGCGATGTCGAACTTGTGGGTGATGGCCTTGCGCGTGTCGGGCAGGCGATGCCGCACGGGCGTGCCGAGCCGGGCGCGCAACCGCCCGATTTCTTCTTCCAGTTCCAGGATGCGCGATTTGAAGGAATCCACCTGTTTCGCCGCAGCCTCGGCCGACGTGGAACCGCTGTTCTTCGAGGTATTGAGCGGCTGCGAACGCTTGGAGCCGTCCCGATAGATCGCCACGGCCTTCAAGCCGAGCCTCCAGCCTTCGACGTAGCTCTGCATGATGTCCTCGACGGTGGACTCCTGCGGCATGTTCACCGTCTTGGAAATCGCCCCGCTGAGGAATGGCTGCGCGGCGGCCATCATCTTGAGGTGCGCCATGTGGTGAATACTGCGCCGGCCCTTGGCGGGCTTGAACGCGCAGTCGAACACCGCAACATGTTTTTCCTGCAGGTGCGGCGCGCCCTCGATCATGTCGTTGTCGTCGATGTACTTCACGATGTCGGCAATCTGTGGCTCGGTGTACCCGAGTTTGCGCAACGCCATCGGCACGGTGCGATTCACGATCTTCAACATGCCGCCGCCGGCGAGCAATTTGTACTTCACCAGCGCGATGTCGGGCTCCACGCCCGTGGTATCGCAATCCATCATGAACGCGATGGTGCCGGTGGGCGCGAGCACCGTGACCTGCGAATTGCGATAGCCGAAACGCCGGCCAAGCTCGACGGCTTCGTCGCCGCAACGCTGCGCTGCGCTCCGCATGTAATCGGGGCAGCTCGGGTGAATGCGTTTCACTGCGTCGCGGTGCATTTCCATGACCTGCAACATCGGTTCGCGGTTCCTGGTGAAACCTTCGAAGGCGCCGATTTTCTCTGCAATGCGGGCCGACTGCGTGTATGCGTGTAAATGCATGATCGCCGTGATCGCGCCGGCGATGCCGCGGCCCTCGTCGCTGTCGTAGGGCAGTCCCATCGACATAATGAGCGAGCCAAGGTTCGCGTAGCCCAAGCCGAGCGGGCGAAAGAGATGGCTGTTCAACGCGATGGTCTCGGTCGGATAACTCGCGTTGTCGACGATGATTTCTTGCGCGGTTATGAAAATCTCCACCGCCGATTTGAACCGCTCGATGTCGAACGTGCCGTCTGCGCGGAGGAACCTCATCAGGTTCAGCGAGGCGAGGTTGCACGCGCTGTTGTCGAGGAACATATACTCGCTGCACGGGTTGCTGGAGTTGATCGGCGCCGTGGCCTTGCAGGTGTGCCAGCGCTGGATGGTATCCTCGTACTGCACGCCCGGGTCGCCGCAGGTCCACGTCCCCTCCGCGATCCCGCGCATCAACTCGCGCGCCTTGTACGTCGGGCCGGGCTTGCTCGGATCCGTCACCAAATGCGTCGTCCAATCCCTGTCTTCCAGCGCCGCGCGCATGAAATCATCGGTCACACGCACGCTGAGGTTCTCATTCTGAAATGAAACAGACCCGTATGCATCGCCGTTGAAGTCCCCCGCGTAACCATGCTCGATGAGCGCCCAGGCTTTGCGCTCTTCATTCGGTTTGGCGTCGATGAAGTCTTTGATATCCGGATGCCAGACCTTGAGCGTGTTCATCTTCGCCGCGCGGCGCGTCTTGCCACCGGATTTGACCACGCTGGCTATCGCATCATAGACCTTCAGAAATGACAACGGTCCGCTCGGACGTCCGCCGCCCGACAGTCTTTCGCGGGCGCTACGCAAGGAAGAGAGGTCCGTGCCCGTGCCGCTGCCGTACTTGAACAGCATCGCTTCGCTGCGAGCCAGTTCCATGATGTCTTCCATCCTGTCGCCGACGGATTGAATGAAACAGGCCGAGCATTGCGGATATTCGTATTGTGTCGGGGCGCGATTGACGCTCTTGGTGGCGACATCGAAATAGTAGCTGCCCGCGCCACTCTGCTTGCCGACTCCGTACTGGCTGCGCAGGCCGCAGTTGAACCACACCGGGGAATTAAACGACCCGTACTGGTTGAGGCAGAGCCAGGTCAGCTCGTCATAAAACACCTCGGCGTCCTTGTCGGTGGCAAAATAGCCATCGCGGTTGCCCCAATCGGCCATCGTGCGGGTGACGCGGTGAATGAGCTGACGAACGCTCTGCTCGCGCTCGCCGGTTCCGTTCTCGCCGTAGAAGTACTTGGAAACAACAACTTTGGTCGCGAGGATGGACCAGGTTTTCGGGACTTCGACATTCTCCTGTTTGAAGATCACCCGACCCGTGTCGTCGGTGATCTCGGCTGTGCGCCGGTCCCATTCGACTTCGTCGAACGGCTTCACGTCCGCGCGGCTGAACACGCGCGGCACCACCCACCCGATTTTCTTTGGTGGTCCCGGCGAAACAACCCGCGGAGTTTGGCTGTTGCGTCGGGTGCGTTTGGTTGGTTCCGTCGAGACTGGCACATCCACTGCAGAATCTTTCCGGGTCAGTTTATCCTTGCCCGCAGAAAGGTCCCCCACTCCTTGCTTCAAATTGATCACTGTACCCTCCTCAAAAAAGCTGGTCGGTTGCAACTTTTCGGCGGTCAACATCGAGGTTGGAAACCACCGCTAATAGCGCGGGCGGGACTATATGACCCCATATATTGTGTTTCAAGACAAAACTACGCCCGCCCGCAATTTCTCTTAAACTCGCTGATTTCTAACGAACTTTCGCCGCTCCCGTTCCCGACATTCCAACATGATTGGGCAACCAGTGAACGCCCATGCCGCCCGAATCTTGTCGATCAAGAACCGCTTGTAATGCGGCGTCAGACAACTCGCTTGATTTATGAATAGCCGAAACGTCGGCGGTTGGGAAGCTTTTTGAAACGCATAAAAGATCTTAAATCTCTTGCCACCGGAAAACGGCGGCGGGTAAGCGTCGAGGGCCCGCATGAAGAGCTTGTTGAGCTGCGGCGTGTCGACATGCCGCGTCATTTCGGTCTCAATCACCGCCACTTGATCGAACACTTGACTCAGGTTTTGCCCCGTTTTCGCCGATGCAAACAACACTGGCGCCCAATCGAGGAAAAACAGCTCCTTCCGCAACGCCTCCAAATACCGTTCGCGAAATGTCTTCTTCCGCTTCTTGCCCTGTCTCTCCAACGCCCGGTCTTTCCGCTCCTGTTCCTCCGCGAGGTCCCACTTGTTTACCAGCACGATGCAACCGCGCGACGCCTCGGCAATCTGTCCCCCGATTGCCTTGTCCTGTTTTGTCACCCCCGCGACCGCGTCGAGCACTAGCACGGCAATGTCACATTCGCGGATGCTGCGCTCGGCCCGCATCAATCCGAACTGGTCGACGGACGATGCAATCTTTCGTCGATGCCGCAACCCCGCCGTATCAATGAGCAGGTACGGTTTCTCGTGCACGGTGAACGGCACATCGACCGAATCCCGCGTCGTGCCGGGAATGTCACTCACAATCGTCCGCTGGTCCTTGAGGATGGCGTTAATGAGCGACGACTTGCCGACATTCGGTCGCCCCACGATCGCAATGCGCGTCGGGCGCGCCGTCTCCGGCTCGATCCCCGCCGAGAATTCTTCCGTCGCGGCCTCCAGCAACTCGGAAACTCCGAAGCCATGCGCGGCGGCGATGGAAAACGTCTTCTCAAACCCAAGCTCGGCGAATTCCGCGTCGTTTCGCGCCCGGCGGTCGTTATCCACTTTGTTGACCGCGAGAAAAATCTTCTTGCCGCTGGTGCGCAGCTTGCGGGCGATTTCCTGGTCCAGCGGGACGACGCCTTCTGTCACGTCGACCACCATAATGATGGCCGTGGCCATTTCGATGGCGATTTCCGCCTGATGCCGCGTCGCGTTCGCCATCAGGTCATCGCTTTTCTCCTCGTCCATGAACGCGATGCCGCCCGTGTCGACAACCTCAAACGATTTGTCGCCCCACCGCGCCGTGGCCGTTACGCGGTCACGCGTCACTCCCGGCTGTTCATGCACAATGGCAATGCGCCGCCCGACGATTCGGTTGAAGAGCGTGCTCTTCCCGACGTTGGGCCGGCCAACGATGGCAAGGATGTCGTGCGCTTTTTCCATGAAACTGCAAGGGCGGCGTTCACGCCGCTCTGCACCATAGCGGAGTTGGACTGAATTCGCCAGCCGCGAATCAATCCACCGAAAGCCATCTCACCAATGGCGCGAGAGGATGTCGTCAGATCCACGCCGCTTGCTATTCAAACTCGGGCGGTTTGTGCTAGCCTCACCTTTCCTCGACAGCTACCCTCACCTTGTGAACGCCCGGGAACTCGCACTGGATTTGCTCGACCGCTGGCCGAAATCACGGTTGTTGGCGGATGAACTCCTCGAACGTTCGCTGGCGCAGTCTTCGCTGAGCGGCGCCGACCGCGCTTTCGTTACGGAGTTGTTCTATGGTTGCCTGCGGCGGAAACTCTCACTCGATTTCCTGCTCGCCCAGTTGGCCACCAAAGCGCCGCGCCCGATCGTCGCCAATGTCCTCACACTTGGACTCTATCAACTCTTTTATCTCAAGACTCCGGCGCATGCGGCGGTCAACGAAACCGTCGCGCTCGCCAAAACGCACGCGGGCGAGGCTGAGGCGAAATTCACCAACGCGATCCTGCGACGGGCACAACGGGAGTCCGATGCGCTCTTGGCGAAACTCGAGGACACGCGCAAGGGCGAACCATGGATCTATTACTCGCACCCCGAGTGGCTGTGGAACCGGTGGGCGACACGCCTGGGACGCGAGCAGACAGCCGCATTGTGCGACTGGAACAACCAGCCGCCACCGTTGTATTTGCGGATCAACACGCTCAAGACATCGGCGAAACCCGCGGATGTTCCCGCCGATCCGACCGGCCATCCCTTGTGTTGGCGTGTGACCGATACGACGGGTCTTTTCCAGACCAAATCGTTCATCAACGGCGAGTTCTACGTCCAGGACCCCTCCACCCTTGTCGCGGTGGACATGCTTGATCCGCAACCCGGCGACGCGATGCTGGACATGTGCGCCGCGCCGGGCGGCAAAACGACCTACATCGCACAAAAGATGCAGAACCGTGGTCGAATCATCGCCGCCGATTCAACAAATTCACGGCTGGCGCTGGTGGGAGAGAATTGCCGACGACTGGGTGTCGAAATTGTGGCGACGCTGGCATGTGAAGGGACGCGTTTGGATCGTTGCCTGCGCGGGGAGGAGTTCGACCGGGTGTTGGTGGATGCGCCGTGCTCGAACACGGGCGTACTTCGTCGGCGAGTCGACCTGCGGTGGCGACTCAACAAAGGGGAGATCGCACGGCTCGGAGCGCTCCAGGCGAAATTGATCGAGTCGGCAGCGAAGTTTGCGAAACGTGGCGGCGTTCTGGTTTACAGCACTTGCAGTCTTGAACCCGAGGAGAACGAAGGCGTCGTGGAGGCATTTCTCACGTCCCACGAAAAATTTACGGTGGAGACGACGCGTTCTCTGTTTCCCCCGCGCGACGGCGTGGACGGCGCGTTTGTCGCCAGGTTTCGACGAACAAACGCCACGTGAGGCTGAGCGCAGCCTACGCGGCGCAGGATTCAGCCGGCAGTATCTACTTGCCTTCGGATAGGGGTGGCGGCGGCGGCGAATTGGTGCCCGTGGTTTGGCTGACCCCGCGACGTCCGCGGCCAGGACCGTTTTCGTTCGCCTGGGTTAGTTTGGCGTTTTGGTCCGCCGTGAGGAAGCCGCGCAGCTTTTCCATGTAACTCCGACGAAGGGCCCAGGGCGTCTGGCGATCGCCGCTCGGTGCCGCATTCGTGGTCGTCCCGCCTGATTGGCCGTTATTGGCCTCCCACTGGGCGAGGTCGCTCTTGAAACTTGCGTTCAGCGAGTCGTACTTCGTCTGCTGGTCGCCGGTAAGCGCCAGTTCGTTGAGGATGCGTGGCGGCAACAAGTTACCCATCATCAGCCGCGTTGGCCGGTGGTTCATGGGCGGGGCATTGGTCGAGCCAGGGGCGGCGAGCGCGCTGGCGGCAAGGATCAGGCCGATCGAACAGGCGACGATAATTCCGTGTTTCATTTGAGTCTCCCCAGGTGGTTTGTTTGCGATTTGGTCATGTGGCACACGGTTTGGCAACCAAAGAACACTTTTACGGCGTTGCTGGCGCAGGCGCGGGCGGGGTTGATGCCGAAGTCGGCGTCCCGTTGTTTTCCGCTGGCGGCAGCGGATTGGCTTGCGACTCCTCGCCCGGATGATTTCGACGCCATTGTTGTTCAAATTCCTGTCGGCGGTTGCGGAATTCTTCCCGGGCTCTTTGCCGTTCCTCCGGCGTCATTTGCTCCCATTTCTTTCTGTTCTGCTGAAGCCGGGCACGTTCCGCCGGCGTCATGTTGAGAAAGCGCTCGATGCGATCATGGATGAATTTTCGTTCGTCGGGCGGCATCTCGGCGAGTCCACGATGGAGGCGCATCAGTTGCGTTTTGCCTTCGAGGGTCATTCGACTCCACTTCGCGTCCAGACGTTGTTCCGCCAGGGCTCGTTGTTCCTCGGTCAGTGGCAGTTTTTGCCTGGGCTTCGCCTGATCGACCGTCGGCAGGGGTGGTGGCGACGCGGGGGATTGTTGAGCCAGGGCGCTCGTGACGGCCATGCCCACCAACAGTCCCATCAGGAACAGGAACCGCTTCATTCGTGATTACCTCCTTTGAGTTGGTCGAGGTTGGCAATCACATCGTAATCTTCCAGATACTCTCCCTGTTGGACGCGCGCATAGAGTTCGGCGTGCCTCTTGTTCAGCATACGCTCGTGCCCAACCCGGGCGGTGACGGCCAGAGCAACGACCGTTGTGGCGAGGGTCGCCCAACGGATCGAAGGTCGCCACCACCATTGACGGATGTCGACCCGGGGCTCGTTCAGCCGGCGCAAGGTGCGTTCGGCAAACCCGAAGGAAGGTTCAATTCCCTCGTCGCGCGCAAGCACCTGCCACGCGCTGGCGTAAGCCTCCCATTCGCGGCGGCAATCCGCGCAGCCGGCAAGATGCACCTCAAACGCAGCCTGCTCGTGCCCGCTCAACCGCCCATCCAGGCGATGGTCGAACTGTTCTCTGACTGTCTGGCAACTCATGTCCTTCCTGTCCATCCGGTTAAACACCAGATCTGGCGAATGGTTTCCATTAGCAATAGCCTCGCAGTTTGTCCTTTAGCGCAAGGCGTGCCCGATGCAGCAGCGATTTCGTGGCTGAGACCGAGCAGCCCAGCACCTCGGCAATTTCCTCGTAGGAAAGTCCTTCGTAACGGCAGAGGATCACCGCAGTGCGTTGCGGCTCGGGCAGTTCACGGACGGCCTCCTTGATCCTCTCCCGCAACTCGCGCTCGACCGCTTCCTGCGCGGGATCGCGCATCGTCGTGTCCGGCAGCTGCCAACCGGCGGATTCGGAGTCGCGCGGCTCCTGCAACGCATCCAGCGATTCCGACGGGTGACGGCTCCGTCGGCGATGCTCGTTGAGGATCGTGTTCCGGGTGATGGTGAACAGCCAGGTGGTAAATTTGGCGGTCGGCTTGTAGCGTTTGGCCGAGCGATAGACCTGCACGAACACGCGCTGGGTCAGGTCTTCGGCCTCGGAGGCGTCGCCGATGGCCCGATGAATGGTGTTGATGACGGTGCGCTGGTGGCGCTCGATTAATTCACGAAGCGCATCCGTGTCGCCCTCGCGCACGCGCAGCATGAGCGCCACGTCGGAATCGCTGGATGTCATCACCACAATGCTACTGTATCGAATGGAACACCGCAACGCCGTCGGGGTTTCGCGCCCCGCGGCATGGCAAATCAGGGCAGGCTCAGACCGAACCGGTCGAAACGCGGCTTGAAGTAGTGTTCGCGGTCAAACGACATCGCCACCAGCGGCGCAAGCACGGCCACGACCATCACCGCGTGAAAAATCCATTCGTGCCAGAAAACTCCCAGTCTCTGCTTCATGCGGACTTGGACACAGTGCGGCGGTGCGTTGCTCAGCGAAGGCGTCACCACTTTACCTTGACGTTGCGTTTCTGGCCGAGGCGGTCGATGTAGAAGACCTCGCCGTGGTCGCGCCCGTACTCATGGAGTTCCCTGGTGATTTTCACGTCGAAACAGCAGTACTCGGCGATGTCCATGATCCGCCCTTGTTTCCACCACTGGAGCGCCTGCATGCCGTCGGCGATCTTGGGGGCGCTGAGGGTAGCCTTGGCAAGCGAGTCGAGCGACAGGCGATGGCCGAGTTTTTGTTCGAGGTCAGCCATCAGGTCGAGCGTCGGTATGTCGCCCAGGGCCAACGGGGTGTAGCCATGGAGCACTTCGTAGTCGAAATTGATGATGTTGAAGCCGACGACCAGGTCCGCCCGCGTGAGTTGTTTCACCAGATCGGTGACCTGGTCCTCGGAAAAAATTCGGTATTGCCCGTCGCCGGTGCTGAAGGTAACGCCGACGGACATTTTCATGTCGCGTTTGCGGTCCCAGCCGCCGACTTCCGCCGCGCTTTTCTGGGTTTCCAGATCGAAGTAGACGATATTGGGCATGGTCAGAGCGTCATGCGCGGCAACCCGAGCGTGCGCATGGTGTGCAACCCGGGCCGGCCTTCCACCAACCGTGGCAGCGTATTCACCAGAATCGCCGGCGTGGCGATATCGCCCGGCACGCCACCCTCGAGTACCAGTCGCAGCGGCGGTTCGCCAATAATCTCGATTTGGTCTCGCGGATGCGGCGCGCCAACGTACATTTGCAGTTCCAAGGTCAGAACTTCCTTGCCGCCGCGGATGCCGCGCGCGAACTGATGCACGCCGGCCATGGAGCCCTTCGATACCGTGAGAAACTCGGTTTTGACGGTTTTCCTGGCGAGCACGGGCGCGACGCTTTCATTCAATTTGTCCAGCGCCCAGCCAAGGCCGTCCGCCAGGAATACGAGGGATTCCGCCAGACCGACGTGGCCAATTTTGCGTTGCTGGTTCAGGTCGTCGAATTGCGCTTTCGTCATGGTCGCGCCGACCTTGCGCTGGAGCGCCTCGCGACGGGTCGCGGCATCGACCACGCGCAGCACGCGCACCGCATCGATGCGCTGGCAGGCCATCGTCAGCAGCAGCGCGAGCGTGTCCATGACGAACCCCGGGTTGACGCCGGTGCCGACCACCGCGACGGATTTCTGGATGCACAGATCATCGAGTTTTCCCGCGAGCAATTTGTGGCGGTAGTACGGGAACAGCGCTTCTTCGCAGGACGTGACGCAATGCAGGCCCGCGCGGACGATTTCGGTGAGTTGCTCGTAGGCTTCGACGAAACTGGAGGTCGTGCAATGGACTACGGCATCGGCCTGCGTTTGCGCGAACAGGATCACGGGTTTATCGGTCACCGCGATGTCGAGTTTGCGCTGCAGGCCGAGCACCTCGCCCAAATCTTTGCCCGTCAGCTTCGGATCGCGATCAATGGCGCCGACCAGTTGGATCCCCGGACGGCTCAACGCCAAACGAGCCGAAGCGCACCCAATGGCGCCCAGTCCGTATTGAATGACACGAATCGGTTTGCTCATGATGATGCCCCACTGGGTGTCTTGTAACGCCTCGCCGCGCCCGCTTCAACGAAAAAGCCGGGGGGCGGGGGGACAGAAGTCAGCAGGCGGACGAGAAAGGGCGAGGCCACAGGTTCACACGGATGGCCGCGTGACGCCGTAGGGCGAACGCGGGCTTCGCCACGAATGGCGCGTTGAGTCGTTTGTCCCACCGCACGGAGCATGCCAGCCGACGGCGGGTAATCGCCCACACTGATTGCCTATTGGGCTGTGGCGAAAGAAGGCCTACGACCTTTCTGTCGAATGTCGACACAGCCATCAGCGGTGATGTGCCGGGTGAAAGACGACCAAGAGGAAAAAGAGTAATGCGAACACCACAAGCAGCGCCATGATGGACAAAATCACCGTCCGATGCCTGCTCCAGCCGCGCTTCCACGGCGTGGGTGCCTGGAGCCGCTCGGCGCGGCCCGTCACGGTCACTGTATCCGGGTCATCGATATCGGTTTTCATGTCGGCGGCGGATTGGTAGCGGTTGGCTGGATCGCGTTCCATGGCGTGGAGAACGATTTCCTCGACCTCGGGCGGGAGATTTGGTTCGAACTGGCGTGGCGCGACGGGGTCGCCAATGAGACGGGCGTTCATGACAATGAGCGTGGTTTCCCCCTCGAACGGTGTATGGCCAGTCAACATCTCGTAGAGCATGGCGCCGAGGCTGTAGATATCGGTGCGAGCATCGCCCCGCTTGCCTTTGACCTGCTCGGGGGCCATGTAATCGGGCGTGCCCAGGGCCGGTGTGAAACCCGTGTAGGTGATGCGCCGTCCTTCGGTGCGAGCGATGCCGAAATCCATGAGCCGGATCGTGCCGTTGTAGCACATCATGATGTTCTGCGGTTTCAGGTCGCGATGGACGACGCCCGCGCCGTGCAGATACGCGAGCGCGTCACAGATGTGGCTGGCGAGTTTCAGAGCATCAAACACCGGCATCGGTCGGATGCTGTTGAGCAGGTGGGCGAGCGTGTAGCCCCGCAGGTATTCGGTCACGATGTACGGACGCGACTTTTTTTCCACGGGGAAAAACTTGAGGACGTTGGGATGTTGGAGTTTGAGGCCGATTTCCTCCTCGCGCAGGAACCGCGAGAAAAATCCCGGATCACTCTCGAACTGCATGTGCAGCACCTTCACTGCGACCATTTGCTTGGTCTGGCGGTCTGTGGCGCGATAGATCGTGGCCATGCTGCTGCGGCTGATCATCTCATGCATGAAAAACCGGTCGTCGAGTAGTTGACCCGCTTCGACCTCGCCGGTAACGGCCTTCTCCGCAGGTTTGTGAAACATGGGCGCGCCGCGGTAGTAGCCAACGGCCTCGATCTCTTCGATCTGGATCACTTGCGCCGAGACGTTGTCGTCCGTCCCCCGTTGCTCGGCCAGCGCGACGAGTTGGCGGCAGGCCGGTCCCGGCGCGTAGCGACCGACAATCTTGCAGATTTCGCCATCGGCCACGCAGGAATGCAAACCGTCCGAACAAAGCACGATGTGGTCGCCCTTCTGGACGGCAACGTCCTCGACGTCCACGCGAATCACGGGTTCCTGCCCGACACTGCGGGTGAGGATGAAACGGTTGTCGCTGCGCCTGGCCTCATCCTCGCTGATGAGACCGAACTTGCGCTGCATGGCGACGTACGAGTGGTCGGTCGAGATTTGCTTGATCTCGCCTTTGCGCGCGAGATACACCCGCGTATCGCCGACGTTGCCGACGGTGACATGCTCGTTGCGGAAGATGGCGATGGCCAACGTGGTGGCCATGCGTTTGCTGCTCTTGTCTTCCATGCTCTTGTCGAAAACGGCAAGGTTCGCCGCGTGGAACACCTGCGTCAGCAATTGCTGCGGCGACAGGTCCTCCTTCGCTTCGCGGAACACCTTCAGCGACACCTCCACCGCCAACCGGCTGGCGATATCGCCACGCCCCTGGCCGCCGACGCCATCGGCCAGCACCGCGATGGCCCCGCGGCTGCGCTTTTCCTCGATCGACTCCGGTTGCCAGAAGCCAACGCAGTCCTCGTTCCGCGGGCGGACCGTGCCGACGGATGAAAGTTCTCCGTAAATCAGTTCCATAACTATCGAGCGGCACACGCTACCCGCCGCCGCCGGCGGTTGCAAGCCGGATGAACGGAGCTAAAAAAGAAACAGCCGCCTCTCGCGAAAGAGGCAACCGTTCTGAGACCCAATAGCCTCAAAGGTTTTCGAGGCGATATTGAAAATCAGTTAAAGGCCGGCAGCTTTTGTGAATTGCTTCGGATGAGACGGCCGTCCGCGTCAGACGGTTGTTGTCCAGCGCGATAAAAAAATGCAGAACGTCGTCCCGTGGGCACGCCGCAGCCCAACAGAAATGTTTTTTTCGTGAAGTTTGCACACGAATGGTGATAGGTTTTGAGGTGGCGATGGGGTTCGCCTGCAACTGCCCCTGCGACAATAGGGCGCTGATGACTCCTACCATGGCAGAGAGGACACAATGTTCAGATTGTTGCTGCTCATCATTGGTGGAGCGCTCGGCACGTTGGCCCGCTACGGGCTGAACGGCGTCATCTCCGGGCATCAATCGAAACATTATCCGCTGGTGGCCGTTTTCCCGCTCGGCACGCTCATCATCAATGTCACCGGCTGCTTCGCCATCGGCTTCATCGCCGCCATCAGCGGACCCGCCACCGGGCGCGCCTGGCTCAAACCCGAATGGCGCGATTTCCTGATGATCGGCTTCTGCGGCGGCTACACCACGTTTTCCAGTTACGGATTGCAGACGCTCAACCTCGCGCGCGATGGCGAATGGATTGGCGTCGCGCTCAACGTCGTCGGCTCGAACGCGCTCGGCCTGCTGGCCACCTATCTCGGCTGGGTCAGCGGTCGCGTGTTTCAGTCCAGATTCCATGGAGGCACACTATGAAACTCGAAGGCGAAGGTTCTCTCCTGCGGATTTACCTCGGCGAACTCGACAAATGGCATCACCGGCCGCTCTACGAGGCGATCGTGCTCAAGGCCCGCGAAATGGGCCTTGCCGGCGCAACCGTCCTGCGCGGCCCGATGGGCTTCGGCGCCAACTCGCATCTGCACACCGCCAAAATCCTCCGACTTAGCGAAGACCTGCCCGTGCTCATCGAGATCGTCGACAAGGAGGAAAGGATCAACGCCTTCCTCCCCGAACTCGACAAGATGATGGGCGACGGCCTCGTCACCCGCGAAAAAGTCCACATCATCCGCTATCGCGGCACCGCACCAACTTGATGCCTCCGCGCGAGGTTGTATGTGGACGGCGCAATCGACGCGAACGGGCGTGAGCGGAGTCAACCGAGGTTTACCTCGATCACGAGGGTGCTCGGCCCGGCGACCGTGTCGTGCCCAGGTTGCAAAGGCGCCGAGTATGTGCCGGCGGCGAAACCGCCGATGCGGCCGTATGAACCTGAGTTTCGATCGAGGCGCCCACCACCAAGCCCGAGCGGGTCAGTGCGGTCGAACGCATTAAGAATACATAAAAATAGCGCGTAAGTTGTTAATGGTGAAATTGTTGCTTGCATTGACTGGATGCGGCACTGTGTTATGCTCGCTCGCTTATTACCGAATCCGTGCCCGCCGCACGGAACGGGGGAACCAGGTTGTACGGGGCGGATTCCGGTCATCGAACCGGAACAGGCGAGCGTGTTCTTCTCGGCCTGAGCCCGTCAGCTAACCTCGTAGGCAACGAGAGAAGACACTTGAATTACACCATGGATAATTCGGTCTCGGACTCTGAACCGAGGCTGCCGCGCCTGATGCGGTCGCGAGTGAAGCGACTGCTGCTTGGCGCGCCCCGCAACCTGCGCGACCCGTCCATTGGCCACAAAATCTCACTGATCGCTTTTCTCGCCTGGGTCGGCCTGGGCGCCGACGGGTTGTCGTCGTCGTCGTACGGACCTGAGGAAGCCTTCCGCGCCCTGGGAAGTCATCTGTATCTGGCGGTGTTCCTTGGGCTGGCCACGGCCGCAACCGTGTTCATTATCTCGTACGCCTATAGCCGTATCATCGAACATTTCCCCGGCGGCGGCGGCGGTTACATTGTGGCGACCGAATTGCTCGGCTCCTCGGCCGGCGTGGTTTCGGGGTGCGCCCTCCTCGTGGACTACGTACTCACGATCACCGTCTCCATCGCCAGCGGTGCGGACGCGTTGTTCAGCCTCTTGCCATTGTCGTTCCAACATTTCAAGTTGCTCGTCGAGTTCGCCGCCATCCTGTTTCTCGTGCTGATGAATTTGCGCGGCGTCAAGGAATCGGTCTCCATGCTCGTGCCGATTTTTCTGACGTTTGTCGGGACCCATATCGTCTTGATCTTCGGTGGCTTGCTGATGCACTCCCGCGATTTTCCTGCGGTCGCGCACGACGCGCACACGAGCTTCAACCAGGGTATGAGCGAACTGGGCATGTGGGGGATGTTCGTCCTCTTCCTGCGCGCCTATTCGATCGGTGGTGGCACTTACACGGGAATCGAAGCGGTGTCGAATGGCCTGGCGATCATGCGGGAACCGAAAGTGGAAACAGGAAAGCGAACCATGAGGTATATGGCAATCTCGCTGGCCGCGACAGCCGCCGGCCTGTTGTTCTGCTATATGTTGTTTCGTGTATCGCCCGTCGAGGGCAGAACGCTCAACGCCGTGCTCGCCGACAAATTCGCCGGCGGGTTCAAGCTTGGATCCCTACCCGTCGGCGTCTGGTTCGTCGGCATCACGATCCTCTCCGAGGCTGTGCTCCTGCTTGTGGCCGCCCAAACCGGCTTTATCGACGGTCCCCGCGTCATGGCCAATATGGCCATCGATTCCTGGCTGCCCCGCCGATTTGCCGCGCTGTCCGATCGGCTGACCAGCCAGAACGGCGTGTTGCTGATGGGGATCACCGCCGGCATGGCGCTGGCCTACACGCACGGCGACATCCATATCCTCGTCGTCATGTACAGCATCAATGTCTTCGCCACGTTCTCGCTCTCCGAATTCGGCATGTCGCGGTTCTGGGTCCGACATCGCAAAACGGACAAAAAATGGCTGCAACACCTGAGCGTTCACGCCACCGGCCTGGTGTTGTGCCTTTCCATCCTTACCGTCATGATCACCATGAAACTGCGTGAAGGCGGCTGGATCACGCTCGCGTTCACCTGCCTGTGCGTCCTCGGGTGTTTCGCCATCCGCCATCATTATCGCGTCTTCACCCAACGCCTGCGCCAGGTCGAAGCCGCCCTCGAAGATATTCCCGCTGATCCGACCCGAACAACACCGCCGTTTGACCCGAAGAAACCCACCGCCGTGATTCTCGTCGGCGGCTTCGCCAAACTGGGCGTTCATTGCATGCTCAACATCTTCCGCATTTTCCCGCGGTCCTTCACCAACGTGGTCTTCGTCTCCATCGGCGTGCCCAACTCCGACTTCTTCAAAGGCGGCAGCCGCGTCGAAGAACTCGAGGAACGGACCCGCGCATCCCTGAGTCGCTACATTGAAATCGCCAATCGCCTCGGCATTCCGGCCGAGTCCACCTATCGCATCGGAACCGACATCGTCAACGAGGTCTCCGAAGCCTGCGTCGATCTCGCCAAAAAATATCCGCACGCCGTCTTCTTTGCGGGCGAAGTGGTGTTCGACGAGCCGAAGTGGTACGACCGCATCCTCCACAACGAAACCGCCTACGCCATCCAACGACGACTCCGCTTTGCCGGCGTCCCCATCGTCATCCTGCCCATCCGCCTGTTCCGCAACCAGAAAATCACGCCACCGTCCCCCTCGCCCGCCCCCGCATGAGTTAACCCACGCGGCGACGCGAACGGGCCGGAACGAACCAAACCGAGAGGCAAGGGCATGATCTAGTGTCGTTTTGACACCCGTATGGAGACGCATACGGCCCGAAACCTGCCAAACGAAGCCAATTCTAGCAAAACGAAGCCAAGTGACAAAATGGCACACTTGGACTCCTAACACATTCTCCCTCAAGCTAATCCACATTCTCTAACACCCCGGAAAATTGGCTTCGTTTGGCAGAATTACATATTATGGGGCCTACCCCCCCCCTGCCCTGTCTACCCTGAGCAGCGTCGAAGGGAGCGCGGTCGAAGGGCCTGCCCTGAGCCCATCGAACGGGTCCCAGGCGAAACGCCGTCTCCTGCTGTAGCGACGGCGCTCTGTCGCCATGAATCGGGTCGTTTGGAGGGCAAGCCTCCCGGCGAGCCGCATCCCCGGCCCCACCCCTTATGTCAAAGCCGAGCGGCGAGGGTAGCCGCGAGACGGCCTCGTGTAGTTTCGAGGCCCGCAGGGCGCAGTGAGGGAGACCGAACGGAGCCAACCGAGCCGCTGGTAGCGGCGGAGCCGTAGCGAAGCGAAGACGCGACCGCGTAGTGTCCTGCGTCGCAAACGCAACGCCGCAGGTTCACCCCGATTCCGAGGTCGGGGCGGCCCACCCGGGCGAGCCGAGCGGGCGCGAGCAAGTGCAAAACAATCCCCTATACTTATCAAAGAACAACAACTGCGCCGAACATACATTATTGCAAGCAGACTGTCCAGTCCATTCTGATGGCCGGTCAAAAAAAAGCAAACGGTGTAGGCCCCGAAGCGGAGCCTTCGACACGCGAGCACGTCGTCTCCCAGCTCGCAACCGAGCAGACCGGCCAGCAGCGACACCACCGCCGCGCCGACGATCAGTATCAGGCAAGACCTCAGGTTGACGGAGAGAATCGAGTTGGGAATCAGCACCGCTTCTTCGGGATCGAACACCGACCGGATTATGGCGTTGGTTCTTTGGGCGCCGTCGCGCTGGTTTGGGTCGAGGAAACCGTATCCGCGGACTTGTCCTTGGATTCTCCATGCACAAATTGGTCGATCTTGTCGTAGTAGGTATCGAACGATTTGACGAATGCGTCCCGGTGAGAACCATGAATCTCCACGAGTTCCTTCGGGTCATGCGCCAGAACGTAGAGCCGCCGGGAGTCATTGAACGGCACCAGTTCATCGTCGCTGCTGTGGATCATCAGGACCGGAACGCGTACGTCGCCGATTTTCTTGATGGAATCGAATTGATTGCGCAACAGGTATTGCCACGGGATCAACGGCCAGTCGTCCTCGATCTTCTCGAGGATCGACGCGTTTGCCCCCTCCGTGATCAACCCCGCCATCGTCACCCGCGTGGCCAGATCGATGGCCACCGCCGCGCCGAGGTCTTCGCCACAAACATAAAGCCGCCCGGGTTTCACGCTGCGCTTGTCAACCAGATAGAAATAGGCGGCTACCGCGTCGCCGGTTAACCCGTTCTCGCTGGGGGCGCCGCCGCTCGCGCCGTAGCCGTGGTAATCGATGGCAAACACGTCCAGTCCCATATCATGGAAGAGACGGATCTTCTCCAGGCTGTCGCTCATGTTCCCCGCGCGACCGTGGAAGAACAAGAGCGTTCGGGCCGCGGCAGGGGTTCCGGATGGCTGGTCCAGCGACTGGGCCGGGATGAACCAACCTTGGATGTTCACACCGTCGTCCGACGTAAGCGCGATGCTGTCGAAGGGCATCCCGACGTCACGAGGCGTCTGTTTGACGAACGTGGTGGGCACATAGACGAACTCCTGCTCGTAGTCGTACATTACGAGATAGACGCCACCCGCCACCAGCGCCAGCAAAATGAACCGAACCCACAATCGCGTCTTGCGTTTCATGTAACAATGCGCCTGTCCTTGGCCAACTCAGTACATACTGGCATCCGCCATGCCGCGCAACCCGAAAATCGGTGTCGTAGATCCGCTCAGAAATGGCACCGTCAGGAATGCCGATTCGCACCGTCGTCGTGCCGTCACCATTCGAAATCACAAAATCTCGCCGCGCGCGCGCGCAACGGGGATTTTATTCTCAATTCTCAGAAGCGGCATATTCCCTGCTCAATTCTGTCACGTCCACGGCGAGGCCTCCTCATGGCGCAACCTATTGCCACCAAGACGGACGTTGGGAAATGGTCACCGCGCGCGACTCTACGGGATGGCGCCACGGCTGTCTCGGCGACCTCCAAAAACCCTGCAATATGAAGTCGCTCAACCAGCTTGTCCGCAACATCCTCGACTCGGGGCTGTAAGGCCGACTTCCCGCTCAGGGCGCGAACCCGTTACTTGGCAGGCTCGCGCGTCAGCGGCACGAACAGCACGGGGGCCACGTTGCGGGTCGAGACGGTTCCGTCGATGTCTTTCTCCACGAGCAGGAGCGATTGTTCACCGTGCGGTTCGCCGACGGGGATCACCATGCGGCCACCCCGCTTGAGCTGCTCGATCAACGGTGGCGGGACGTGTTCCGCGCCCGCGGTCACAATGATGGCTTCGAATGGCGCTTGTTCGGGCCAACCGAGGTAGCCGTCTCCTCGTTTGACGTGAATATTCTTGTAACCGAGTCGTTGGAGACGATCGGCCGATTCTTTGGCCAGCGCCTCAATGATCTCAACCGAATAAACTTCCTCGGCGATCTCCGCCAGTATCGCCGCCTGGTATCCCGAACCCGTGCCGACTTCCAGGATCTTCGCGCCTGGACTCAGGTGCAGCAGTTCGGTCATCAGCGCGACGACGTATGGCTGGGAAATGGTCTGTCCGTGACCGATAGGGAGTGGATGGTCCTCGTAGGCGGCATCGGCCCATTGCTCGGGCACGAACTCGTGCCGCGGGACCTTGCGCATCGCGGCAAGTACGCGGGCATCAGAAACCCCGCGCGATTCGATTTGTTCCCGAACCATACGGTCGCGGCTCGCGCGAAAATCAGCCGCCTCCATGCTCGTTGCAGCCAGCGCCGCCGCTGCAACGCTCCATCTTAACGCCAATATGAGCAGTTCACGTGGCGTCTTCTTCGGGCAACGAACCATGGCCGCCTTTGCGGGCCAGATACTCCTCGACGCGCAGCAGCCCTTCTTCGCCCGCGCGACGAATCACTTTGAGAAGATTATCCATCGAGGAGACTTCTTCCAGCTGTTCCTTGACAAACCACTGCAGGAAATTGTCCGTGGTGTAATTGACTTCCTTCTTCGCCAGATCGACGAGCTTGTGAATCTGCCGGGTTACCTCGACTTCCCAGTCGAGCGAGAGTTGTACGGCTTCCTTGGCGGAGGCGAATTTGTTTTTGGGGGCCTTGACGGCGGGAATGACCACTTCGCCGTCTGCTTCGACAAGGAATCTCACGAAGCGCATGGCGTGGTCGCGCTCTTCCTCGGCCTGCAGGTAGAAATGGGCGGCCAATTGCGGCAGCGCTTCCTTGTCGAAATGCGCAGCGATCGCCACGTATTGCAGTGAAGCGCCGAATTCGTTGCCGATTTGCTGGTTGATCGCGTCGTTGATCTTTTTGCTGATAAGCATGACGCTGGTAAAATGCGACGGCCGGAAGGCGAATGCAATTCTATTTTCCGCCCAGCCCGTCTTCACGTGTCGGCGGGGCAGCCGGTGGAGCCGGCTCGCGAGACATCTTGTTCTTGGCGAGAAACATGGACTGACGCGCAAACGCGATGGCGAATTCGCGGAAGTCCTCCCGTTGTTTGATTTTGTAGGCCTTGATGGCCTCACCAACGGCCTCCTGGCCGATCTTGTAAAGGAGTTCGGGGTTCACCTGACGTTGCGCCACTTCCGCCGTCAGCACGCGCAGGTTCTGGTCGATCAACTTCAAAATCTCTTCGCGGGCGTGACGGCCGAGAAGGCCTTTGGCCTTCTTGACCAGCGCCCGGTCGATCTCGCAGTCTGGCGAACCACTTCCCCCCAACGACGCGTAATCGAGTCGAATCACCGGCTTATCTTGTTTCTCTGGCATACGAGAACAATTTAAATGCCTGCAAATATGGGAAATGTACAGACAAAACGTAGCGGGTTGATCTGTCGAGACGACCAATGCTAGTCCCGCGATCAGCACGTCTAATCCGTCAAGCTTTTCGCGCCACCCATCGGATCGTGCGTTCCATCACCGACATCGACATCAGGACGCTGATATGACCATGCTGCGGACGCCACAACTCCGGCCCGCCCCATGCCTCGCACAACTCCTCAAGCGTCGCGATTGGCGCAAACAAATCATGTTCGGAGGCGACTACAAGGATGTTGTTGGGAGTCACCTTCGGTCGGTGGGTGGCGAGGTTCAATGAATCAAGTCGCACTCTCGCATCGCCCAGACTGCGGCGAATCGGCGCGCAAAAATCCACTTCCGCAATAAGCCGATCCATCCGTGCCACCGGCGTCATTAAGACGGCAAAATCCACGCGCGATTCCACGCACACCAACATCCCGCTCAGCCATGCCCCCAGCGAGATGCCCCACAACCCGATCCGCGGACAGCCCTGTTCCTTCAGCCACGCGATCAGAGCGCGCGCATCGGCCATCGCTTGATGGGCGGCTTGCGCCACGTGCACCAGGTCACCCGACAGGAAGTTGTGGGCGGCCTGCCGGCCACGAGGCTTGCGCCGGCTGTGGTAGGGCAACTCAAACATGGCCACGTTCACACCCCGCTTTGTCAGCCGCCGGGCGAGATGGGGAAACAACGTGCGATAGGCTGTCTGCGCATTCCAGCCATGCAGCAAAACAAGCGTCGGCTTGCCCGGCCATGGTTTCGATGCGGTGTAGAGCCGACCGTGCACCGTGTTGTTTCGCTTCCACGGCGACGGGACAGGAGACGCGAACTGAAACCTGCGCTTGGTGACGAATCGCAAGTCCTTCGGTGCGGTAACGAGGCCGCCGAGGAAATCCGGATGGTCCAGCACCGCTTGGGCCCGGGCCGCCAGGCCCTCCGTGTCCGCGGCATCACGCACGTTCAAGCGCGCCAATTGAATCGTGCACCAGTCCAGTTGTTTGGCCAGGGCCGCCCGCATGAGAAAGCTTACTCTCGATTTGTCGCCTCGACAAACCGATCCAGCCGCTGCAATGCTTTGCCGCTGTCGATTAATTCCGCCGCCAGATTCCACCCGCTGGTGAAGTCAGCGGCCTTTTCAGCAACCACAAGCGCCGCGGCCGCGTTCAACAGCACAATGTCGCGGCGCGCTCCGCGGTCCTTGCCGCCGAGCACGTCTCGGACGATGCCGGCGTTTGTTGCCGGATCGCCGCCCGTCAACTCCTCGGGTTTCACCGTGACCCCGCGCCACGAGGTGTGCGGCACCCGGAAATCACGCTCGGTGTGTTCGATGCGTCCCGCCCACAGCTCCGCCATGGTATTGACGCCCATCGTTGACAGCTCGTCGAGCCCGTCTCCATGCACCACCATGGCGTGCTTCAACCCGAGCAAGCGGAGCACTTCCGCAAATCTCGGAACCAGCGTACGGTCGAATACCCCGACGAGTTGATGTTTGGGATAAGCGGGATTGACCAGCGGCCCGAGAATGTTGAATACCGTGCGCTGCTTTCGCTCCGCCAGCGCGCGCCTTACCGTCGTGATCGCCTTGAACGCCGGATGGTAGAACGGCGCAAATAGGAACGTCACCCCCGCGGTCTCCAGGCACTGCCGCGCCGCTTTGGGCGGCAGTTCGATTTTCGCGCCCAATGCCGCCAGCACATCCGCGCTGCCGCACTTGCTGGTGATGGCGCGATTACCGTGCTTGGCCACGGCTACACCCGCCGCTGCGGCCACGAAGATCGTACACGACGAGATGTTGAACGTGTGCGCCATGTCCGCGCCTGTTCCGACAACATCCAGCACCACGCCCCCGAATTTTGCGGGATCAATCTGTGGATCGACCGCGCGCGCCCGAAGCTCCGTGGCAAACGCCGCGATTTCCTCGGCCGTCTCGCCCTTCCGCGCCAGCGCCGTGAGAAACTCGGCCTTGCTGCCTTCTGTCACTGCCTCATCGAGTAAAGCGCGCATCCCTTCCGCCACCTCGCTGCGCGAAAGATCCGCACGTGATGTCAGCTTACTGGTCAGTGTGCCCAAAGCCGTCATGGGCGAAAAGTTTACCACAAAATGCCAGAAGAATGTTGATAGGAGGCCGGCCGGTGGCCAAAAAAGCAAATGCGGGACAGAATCACGTCTATCCCGTCATTCAAGGGAATTGTGTTACGACTTGCCGGCCGGAGCGGTGACGGGGTCGATATTGACGCGGCGGCCGTTCTTGTCGAAGCGGACGTGGCCCTCGGCCAGGGCGAACAGGGTCCAGTCGCGGCCGATGCCGACATTGGTGCCGGCCAGGAACCTCGAACCGCGCTGACGAATAATGATGCCGCCGGCGGTGACGAGTTCACCGCCAAATCGTTTCACGCCGAGTCGTTTGCTGACGCTGTCGCGTCCGTTGCGTGAACTACCTTGTCCTTTTTTATGGGCCATGACGGGTTGCTCCTGACGACGGTGTTACTATACGATGATTTCTTTGATCTTCAAAACGGTATGATGCGCACGAATGCCCTGTTTGCGGTGGTAACCTTCGCGGCGGCGAAACTTGAACGCGATGACCTTCTTCCCCTTTTTATCGGGGTCGACAACCTCGGCGGTCACGCGCGCACCTTTGACGTTGGGCTTGCCGACCTGCACTTTGTCGCCGTCAGCCACCAATAAAACGTCCTCCAATGCAATCTCCTTGCCCTTCTCGCCATCGAGGAGTTCGACCTCCACAACGTCGCCGGGCTGGACGCGGTATTGCTTGGCGCCTGTTCGTATAACTGCGTACATGAATGTTTCCTCGTTCCTCTTGGGAAGGGGCGTGAAAAATAGCGGAATCACGCCCGTCCGTCAACGATTATCTTACCCCTCTCGCGGTGCTAACGCGAGACCTGTTTTATTGACTTACATGCCCCGTAATTTGGGATTGGGTAGGTTGCGATGATGGTTCGGGCACGTCTTGCAGCTGCTCAATCGTGTCCTGTGCGGCCTGCTTGATGTCCTCGTCCGGGTCATTCAAAAAGCCCTGCAAAATCTGGATTCCGCGCTTGTCCTCCACATCTCCCATCCCATCAATGGCTTCCAAACGGACTTCTTTGGGCTGGTCGCCGCGCATGCCGGTGCTCAGGATCGCCAATTTCTTGTCGTTCTGGCCGTCCACGTCGGTCAATGAGTTAACCAACTCGATCTTTAGTTCCTGGTCCTTTTCATTCAGAAACAGATGCGCGAGGGCGTCGATGACATCAGCCCCGTCATCATTGGAGCTGAGTTCGAAAATGATAGAAACGCGCTTCTGGAAATCGGGCGTATTCTGGTATTCGTTCTCCAATTGTTTCACTTGCGCGGCCAACTCCGCCTGCGTCTGGCCGTCTTCGCTCGTCTGGTTCGTGTCGGCAGCGGAAGCCGACGCGGCCGATGCGACGCTCGTGGTCGCCGGAGGCGGCAAGGCTGGCAGCGGCTGTGTCGCCGGGAGCGTGGTCACCGAAGGCGGTGGCACCGGCGCCTCTTGGGATTCTTTCTTCGAACAACCGGCCACGGCCAACAGTACGACAGCCACCGCGGTGGCAACGGCCAATGGAACACGTTTCATGTTGTTTGTCGCTCTTTCCATATTGTCGGGTAGCATACTCGCGGCGCGGTCGCTCGTCCAGCCTGCGTTACACCCCCCATGCGTTCGACCGCCTCTTGATACAGCCACCATCCCGGTTGTGCGGTCGTAGTATGCCGCAAGCCGAGCACGACGGAGCCGAAGCCCCGATATCCCCACTGGTTTGCGACTAGCTGGGCGGAACGTACAATCTAAATACGGTGCCGCATCCACCGTCGCAATTAGAGCTAGACCCGCCGTTCGGGGTCGTGCCGTAGAAATTGCCATCGCTGCCCTGTATCAGCATCGCACCGTTTATACCGGTGGTAAAGCTATACACTATGCTCATCGAGCCTCCTGAAGTGATCTCGAACACGGTGCCAAAGCCGTTCGCCCCGCCTTGAGTGGTGGTCCCGTAGAAATTGCCGTCACCGACTTGGACCAGTTCCGCAGATGGCAGCGAACCGTCAGTACCGCCGGTGAAGCTATACAGGGTGGTCAGTACGCCTGCTGGACTGATCTTAAACACGCTGCCATTGTCGCTTGTCCCGCCGCTCGGGGTCGTGCCATAGAAATTGCCATCGCTGCCTTGCACCAGACCCCCACAACTTGCAGTGCCGGTGAAGCTATACAAAGTGGTCAGTGTGCCTGCTGGGCTGATCTTGAACACGGTGCCATTACCATTCAGAAAACCGCCCACCCCGCCATCGGAAGTCGTGCCGTAGAAATTTCCATCACTGCCATGGACAAGGGTTGCATACGGCGTGTCACCGTCAGTACCGACCGTAAAGTTATACAGGGTGGTCAGCGTGCCTGTTGGGCTGATCTTGAACACGGTGCCGCAGCCACCAAGGCAAACGCCGCCGCCGCCGGCGGTCGTCCCATAGAAATTGCCGTCGCTGCCCTGGACAAGGCTCGCATACGGCTTTTCACTGTAATCGAAGGTAAAGGTATGCAGGGTGGTCAGTGCACCTGCTGGGCTGATCTTGAACACGGTGCTGCAGCCCCCTTCGCAGTCACCCGACCCGCCTTGAGTAGTCGTGCCGTAGAAATTGCCGTCACTGCCCCGGACAAGAGCGGCTTCTGGATTCGCCCCATCCGGACTGTCGAACGTGTAGAGGGTCGTAAAGCTGCCGCCTGGGCTGATCTTGAACACCGTGCCACTATAGTACGTCGCACCTTCGGAGGTCGTGCCGTAGAAATTACCGTCGCTACCTTGCACTAACGCTGCTTCTGGGGCGTAACCGTCCGCAAGTCCTGTAAACGAGTAAAGGATGGTGACGGATGCCTCCGATCCACTCGATACCGACGTCGTTGTGAACGCCATATCAACTCCATTCGTGTAGCCCGCGCTGTTGCTCGCTACGAGTTGATAATGGTAGGCAGTGTCGAGGCTGAGGGCCGTCAGAGTGAAGGTCACGTCGCTGCTGCTGGCGCCGCTGCCAATTGATTGAGGCAAAGTATGATTGCCATAAGCGGTGGTCGTGCCCCACTGAAAGTACACAGTGGTGGCCAGTCCATTCGGATTGACAGATCCATTTAGTGTCACTGAATTAGAGGTGACGGCACTCGCAAACAATGTGTTAGCAGCCGGTCGTTGGTTAACGAACGGACCGACACTCTGAATGACATTTGGGCTGCACACGAGTTGTATGTGCCATAGGTCTACACTTACCGCGGAGAGACTGGGCAGTCCGGATTCCTGACCTTCGGCACTGGGTACTGGAACAACGGTGTCGTTTGGTGTTGATCCGAAGACGAGTGTGTTTAGCCAATCGGGAAGCTCTGAGTGCGTGCCCGCCACGGCAAGCACTATCCTGCTAGGTTGGGGCCGGCTGCTAAAACTACTGCGTATGCTAGCAAGCACGGGACTTGAAGTTTGGAGATCGGCAACAAAGGGGCTGTGGGCAATTGTGCACAGTGGCACCAACTCCAGATCCGCAAGAGGGTCGATAGTCGAAAAGCCTGCGAGAAGTACCGTCACAAGCGTCGGGGCATCGTTGGCTACAGGTGTCCCCATAATCGGCGATCCCAGAAGCACCACGTTATTGACGGAGAGCGCCGTCATTGACGCAGCAGAAAGTGTGACCGGCCCTCCTTCACTGTGTGCCTCGATGTCGGCGCTTGCGAGACCATCCGACTGTAGTTCGTTCAAGAAAATGGCTAAGTTGGTTCCACTTGTTTCAATTCCTTGCGTCCAGTTGTAATTGAACCCAACAGCTTGTTGGTAGCTTCCTGCAGTCAAAATGTCATCCACGCAATCAAATGCACCCTGAACGCTTGAAAGCATTCCGTGAACTACTACCAGAGTCCGCTTGCTTGGATCAAAGCCGACAGGCGCTGAACTAGTCGGGAAGAGAACCCACTGAGACGCCGACGTGTCCCAGAACTGGCCTCCGAAGCTTGAAGCTGGCGCTGATGATTGCCGTCGAGCAGCCGTCTGCGAAGCAGTATTCGGCAAAGCATTCTGCGCCTCCTGCTGCGCTGGCTGGCTTCCACTCGTATTCACAAGAGCAACCACATAGTTCTGCGCCTCCGCGCCAAACTGTGAGATTACCGGTTGGAGAAGGCTTAGCGGGATGTTGATCGTAGCGACTTGGTTCGTTATGTCCACGGTTCCCGGAACACCCAAGAAATAATTTGTGCCACCAATGTCAAAAACAATTACAGGAACTGCACCGTCGAGGCCATTCTGCAAGCTGTTCGTCAGGCTTAGCGTGTATTCAATAGAGCCCGCGTTTGTACACGGGGAACCTTGAAGCACTGTCGCAAGTGAAGGTCCGAACGTCCCAATGGATTGATTGGGCGGTTGCGACGGGAACGAAGACCACTGTGAAACTGTGATTGTTTGATCGGCCGGAAGAACATCGGAGGGAATCGAGACGCTAGTACCATTGGTGAGCGTTATGGTGCCGCCCGATAATGCTGAAATGGTTTGGTTCGTTGTTACGAGTTCTTGCGCCACTGCTAGCCCGGATCCCGTGACGCTCGCCCCAAATGCTTTCCCTCGCCAGGACATAGCGTAGTCCCCACCACTCGCCGTACCGCTGCCTGACCAACTAAAGTTGGCACCCTTCAGATTCAACTGGAGCGTCGATTTGGATTTGCCCTTTACCGTTACAGGCAGCTGCACACTACAGAAGCTGACACTGCCCTGTCCCGTTACCGACCCCTTACTGCTTGCAACCGTGGCTACATTCACATGGGCAATCAATGGCGAGGCGGCTGACACATCAAGAGTGAAAGTGCCGCTGCCTACTGAGATGGCTCCCTTACCCTTTGTCGTCCCGTCGAAACTCTGACCCTGCAAGGTGCCTTTGAACGTAATTCTGTCGCTGCCCGCGCTAGCAGTCAGGGAAATCTGCGTCAAACTCGCAGTGGCCTTGTGTTTGCCAGTGACGGTGAATTCAACCCCGCCAATCGAAAGCTGACCGGTGAGAAGGCCGCTAGGACCGATCGCAAGACTTATCGTGCCAGTGCTGGTTCCTGATTTAGATGTGACCGAAATCGGAAAGCTGCCGTTCAGGCAATATGGGGCGAACTGCGCATCAAATTGATACCCCATAGCAAAAGAAGATGTGAGCGGAAAAGTAATACACAGACCCAACAGAAGAACTGCCAATGCGGATTTGATCAAGAGATTCTTCATTCCTCACCTCAGTTTTGGTTTATGAGGACAACTCGCCTCACAACGATTCCAGTTCCTACTCCTAGCCTCGCGCAGACAGGGCGCTCTGGAGCCCAAGAAGAAGGGCCCACGGGGCGATTGCCGGATTTAACTACTTGCCGATTGAGGTATCAAGGAGTCGCCGCGACCGCCCCCGCTCCAAATCATTTCTTTTCCTTCAGTCCCGTCTGAACTCCGAAACAAAAGCCTTTACCCGGTCCGCCAGCAGTATAGCCAAAGCCCACGACAGTAGAACCGCCTGAATAAAGAATGCAATACTCTCCATCAGCGAGTTCACTCTTGGGCGTCACCTTGTAAACACCGTTGTCGATTCTCTGATAATCAGTTTCTTCAACCTGCTTACTATCAAAGCCGCTGGACGAACTCATGCCCACCTTGCCGATCACAACCCGTCGCTCGTTATGCTCCTGGCGAACTTCCATCTTCAGGAGAGCAAAATCTTCAGGACTGGTGGCCGAGCGACTGGAGTCGCTGAGACCCGACTGACTCTTCTCGAAGTAGAAGTAAAAAATTGGGAGCGAGGTATTCAGTTGGAGCTTGGAATGCGCGGGAGTCATCACGGCTCTGGCCTTAGAAGTCTGACCATATAAGGCAAAGAGCGGAACACCTGTTTTGGTTTGGCTGAACACCGAAGGTTCGATCTTGGTCATCGTTTTTTTCCCATCTGCTTCTTGATATAGCCAAATGCCAGGATCGTGAGGTGAGGCGGGGTCGTTCGGATCGGCGGGCTCGGCCGGCACGGGTGCGGGAGTCGTGGTGAGGGCCGGAGTCTGGGCAGCGATCATCGCTTGGATGAGTGCGTCCGACACCTGCGCCTGCTTCAACTCCTTCAGCCCGGCGATGCTCGTGTCGAAATTGCACTTGGAGGTCTTGATCTTGCCAATGATCACGTCGTCCCCGAGACCCAACCCTTTCATCTCGACAATGGAGGCATTCGTAAGCACTTCGTCCACCGCCAGCGAAGGCGTGGCCGATGACACAATCCACGCAATGGAAACCGCTGCACATAGAATGAGGGTGTTTTTCATAACAAGCTATATCCTTTCACTTCGCCGTGCCGGATTTTCCGGCTTTGGCGGTGTAGAGCAACATGCCGTGCATTAGATTCATAGGGCCTCCGCAATCGCCTCGCAAAGCTGTCCGGTGTCCTGCTCCTGGCCTCGCGCAGACGTGGCGCTTTGAGCCCAAGAAGAAAGGCCCTACAAATGGGATAACGTGCGGATTTATAGTTTATCGGGGTGCCGATTTCAAGACATTTCCGCGCCACAAAATCCTCGCATCTCCAATGCAGATTACGCCCCAATAGGCCGTTTAAGTCAAGACTGTTTTGACGCCTTAATAGGGCGTGCCTGCCAAAAAAGAGATTCGCGCGCAGCTTGAACGATTCGGCGCGAACGTCCGCCGGGAGCGGTACGCCAGGGGACTGACGCAGCAGCAGTTCGCCGAATCGGTGGATTTGAATATCCGCACCGTCCAGAAGATCGAGGCGGGCGACATCAATATCCTTCTGACCACGTTGCTGCGCATCCAGCGCGCGTTGCGGTGCCGCTGGAGCAAGCTGGTCGGTGGCGAGGACACGTAGCGATTCCGCAAGCACTTTGTAACGGCGCTCTGTGAGCGCCGAGCATTTCGACCGCACGCCGGCGGTCACAGACCGCCGCTACAGTCGGCAACGGCTTCGTGATCTTCGTGTTCATCGTGGTGAAGCCATTCGGAAGAGCCGGGGATGAATGGCGATCATGCCGGAGCGCGGGTCTCACACCCATTCCAACAACTGACCGAGGTTGTGGATCACCAGATCGGGCTTGATGGCGGAGTCGGCGACGGCTTCAGGCGCGAACAGAATGGTGCGGAACCCGACGTGTTGCGCCGGCGCCACATCGTTGGTCAGCGAATTGCCGACGAACGCGCAGTCGTCGGGCATGATGTTCCCCTTCGTCAGGGCTTCGACCGCGCGGTGGAAAGCCGCGGGATCAGGTTTCGCCACGCCGAGTTCGAACGAGAAAAACACCAGCCGCACGTCGAAAATGGACTCATAGGTGCGAATCGCCCCGTGACTCTCTTCGTCCAACAGGTCCGACAATTCGATGGGCGTGTAGAATTGCCCGTTGGAGATGATCCCGTGCCGCACGCCGCGCTTCTTGAGCGTCGTCAACACGTCGAACGCGCGGAATTGAAGCTCCTTCGGATTGGCCTGGCGCTCGAAGAACAGCGCCACCTCGCGGGCAAAACTCATCGTCGGCGGCTCGTCCGACTCAAATTTTTCGAGGATCTTGAACCAGATTTCGTCCACGCGCACTTCGGGATGAGCGTTGCCTTCCGCAGTCCGCACCTCGCGCTCGGCCTGGATCCCACGCAGGAACAATTCGTGCAACTGGCCGGGGGCCGCGCGAAGGCTGAAATTCCTTGCCGTCCGGTCAAACGCCATGCGCAATTCGTCTTCGCGTTTGAGCAGCGAGTCCAGATCGCCGCGGCGCGAGGTGACGAGCGTGCCGTACACGTCCCAGAAGATGACTTTCGTATCGCTCATGTGCCGGCAAGTCTACAATCGGGCCACGCTGACGCGAAGCACTTTGTGCGGCCCGGGGCCGCGACACATCTGATTTGATGGGGAATATCGGTCAGCAGGAAGAACCCTCACCCTGACCCTCTCCCTTGCATGACGAGGGAGAGGGGAGTCTCCTCTCCCCTCCGGGGGAGAGGATAAAGGTGAGGGGGTCGTCGTCAAATGAACCATGTCGAACCACTACCCCACGAAGATGGCGTCGTCCGTCCAGTCGCCGCGCAACACGCCTTTGTCCATGTTGACCAGCGGCACGTAGTTGTGGAATACGCGGATGGGGCTGAGCAGGCGCAGGGTGGAAATTTCTTCGATCGAGTCGGGGCCATGGTTTTTGCGGAGCGAGGGAACGATCTTGCCCTGGACGTTCTCGACGATGTCGGCGTCGTTCTTGCCTTCGATAATCATGATCAGCGCAACGCGTCCGTCCATCTCGGCGATGTGCGATTCGTAGATGAGGTCGGTAAAGACGGAACGCACGTTTGGCTCGCTCTTGATTTCTTCGACGATTTGCCTGGTGGTGATGCCAATGCGGAACTTGATGATGTACAGGTGTCGCGCGCTGAAGGTGCCCGTGCCCGTTTCCTGCATGTCAATGGCCGCGAAGTAGTTGAGCAGACCTTCGTCTTCGAGCCGCCTGCGTTTGCGGCGTACGGTCGGGGTCGGAACGCCCGTGACTTTGCTGATGTAATTATCACTCTGGCGCGGGTCGCGGATGAGCGCCTTGAGGATGGCGCGCTCTTGGTCGTCAAATGTGTGCATAACGGCACTTTTGTCAGCGGTTCAAGGAAGCAGAAGATTTCGCTTGTTTTCGTTCACGATTTTGCTACTTTCTGATCAGAATTCAACATAAAAATGGCGTTTGTGAACAATTCAGTGCTGTAAGGGCGGCGAGAAAACCCCAAATGTTGCACCGAAGTTCACAAGGCATGAGGTGTAATCATCGCCCGTCGTCCCGTCGCGGGGATACAAAGGCAGGGATGGCTTTGTCGCCGAGAACGTACCGAATAGGGAGTTTGTGTCATGAAAATTGTCAGGCAACTCGCATTGTTTCTGGAGAACAAACCGGGCACGTTGTCGAAGGTTTGCGGAGCGCTGGCGGCGGCGAAAATCAATATCTACGCAATTTCGGTTTCGGACGGGGTGGATCACGCGGTGGTGCGTATGGTCGTGGATGATTCCCACAGCGCCCTGCATCTTCTCGGCGAGCACGGCGTGCTGGTTGTCGAGCGGGATGTGCTGATGTTGGAGGGGCGGAACAAGCCAGGGGAACTGGCGGACATTGCCGCCAAACTTGCCAAGAACAAGGTCAATATCGAATACGCCTACAGCGCCACGCCGCCAAATGCCCAGACAGGAGCGATGATTTTGCGGGTGGATAACCCGAAAAAGGCAGCACGAATTCTCAAGGGGCACTGATGGGATCGCCGTTCGAAAGAATTTGGCACCGGGCTGGACAATGACGTTGAAAGCGTGAAGCAAACTTGCCATACAATCTGGATTGAGGGCGAGTTGGAAGTAAGTATGCAATGAGCAACATGCGCACACTCTCACCGTATGGTTGGCCGGAGAAACAGGGCCTGTACGACCCGCGGTTCGAACATGAGTCCTGCGGCGTCGGCTTCGTCGTCAACATAAAGGGCCGCAAATCGCACGAGATCGTCCGTCAGGCTCTCACGGTCCTTGTGAATCTGGGCCACCGCGGGGCGTGTGGCTGCGAGGCGAACACGGGCGATGGCGCCGGGATTTTGATGCAAGTCCCGCACGAGTTTTTCAAAAAGGTGTGCGCGAAGGAAAAGATCGCGTTGCCCTCCTACGGCGAGTACGGCGTTGGCATGGTCTACCTGCCGCCGGATGCATCCGAACGGTACAAGTGCGAGAAACTCTTTGAAGAGATTGTCGAGAACGAAGGGTGTCGGCTGCTCGGTTGGCGCACCGTCCCCACGTCCAACAGCTCGCTCGGCAAGACAGCTCGCGCTACCGAACCAATTGTTCGCCAGGTATTTATAGCGCGAGATGCGAAGATCAAAGACGACATGGCGTTCGAGCGCAAGCTGTACGTGGTCCGCAAGCTGGCGGAACGGGGCATCCGCTACGCCGGCATCAAGGGCGGCAACCGGTTTTACATTTCGAGCCTCTCCTACAAAACGGTCATTTACAAGGGAATGCTCACGCCGGAGCAGGTCGCCCCGTTCTTTCCCGATCTGGGCGATCCTGCAGTCGAATCCTCGCTGGCGCTGGTGCACTCGCGCTTTAGCACCAACACGTTCCCGAGCTGGGAGCGCGCGCACCCGTACCGCTATGTCGCGCACAACGGTGAGATCAACACGTTGCGCGGCAACATCAGCTGGATGCACGCTCGCGAATCGCTGTTGAAGTCCGACCTGTTCGGCGACGACATCAAGAAGCTGCTGCCCGTTGTCAACGAGGATGGCAGCGACTCGGCCATGTTCGACAATTGCCTCGAGTTCCTCGTGCTGGGCGGCCGCTCGCTGCCGCACGCGATGATGATGATGATTCCCGAGCCGTGGTCGGGACATGAGAGCATGAGCGAGGAGAAAAAGGCGTTTTACGAGTACCACGGGTGCCTGATCGAGCCATGGGACGGCCCTGCCTCGATTGCGTTCACCGACGGCCTGAAGATCGGCGCGGTGCTCGACCGCAACGGGCTGCGTCCCTCTCGTTATTATGTGACGAAGGACGACCGGGTCATCATGGCCTCGGAAGTCGGTGTGCTCGATGTTCCACCCGAGCGCGTCCTGCAGAAGGGCCGTCTTCAACCAGGCCGGATGTTCCTGGTGGATACCGCGCTTGGCCGGATCGTCGCCGATGAAGAGATCAAACAGAAGACTTCCACCGAACGCCCGTACCAGCTGTGGCTGAAACAAAGTCTGGTGTACCTCGAAGACCTGCCCGAACCGCCGCACGTTCACCAACCAGACCACGCCACGGTACTACTTCGGCAGCAAGCGTTTGGCTACACGTTTGAAGACCTGCGTATCCTGTTGGCGCCCATGGCCAGAGACGCCGTGCAACCGCTCGGTTCCATGGGCACGGACACGCCGCTGGCAGTGCTGTCGGACAAACCGCAGTTGCTCTACAACTATTTCAAGCAGTTGTTCGCGCAGGTCACCAATCCGCCGATTGATTGTATCCGCGAAGAAATCATCACGTCGACGTACACGACCATCGGCCCGGAAGGGAACCTGCTGGATCCGCAACCGGAAAGTTGCCACCAGATTCGATTGAAAGGTCCCATCCTCAGCAACGAGGAGTTCGAGCGGTTGCGCCACATCGACCGTCCCGGCTTCAAGTCGATCACCTTGCCGATCCTTTTCAACGTGAACGAAGGCGGTCAAGGGCTTGAGAAGGCGCTCGACAATCTGTTTGCCAAAGCAAGCCAGGCCATCCGCGAGGGCCGCAACTTCCTCATTTTGTCCGATCGCGGCGTCGACCACGACCATGCGGCGATTCCCGCCCTGCTGGCCCTGGCCGGCATGCACCACCATCTGATCCGTGAAGGCACGCGCACGCGGGTCGGGTTGGTACTGGAATCGGGTGAGCCGCGCGAGATTCATCACTTTGCGTTGTTGATCGGCTACGGCGCGGGCGCGATCAATCCGTATCTGGCGTTCGAGACGCTGGACGACATGATTCGCCAGGGCATTCTCAAGGACATCGAACACAAAAAGGCGGTCAAGAACTATCTGAAGGCCGTCACCAAAAGCGTCGTGAAAACCATGGCCAAGATGGGGATTTCGACCATCCAGAGCTATCGCGGCGCGCAGATTTTTGAAGCCATCGGCCTCAACCACTCGGTCATCGACAAGTATTTCACCTGGACCGCGTCCCAAATTGAGGGCGTGGGCATCGACGTCATAGCCGAAGAAGTCCGCTTGCGGCACCGGCACGCGTTTCCGGCCCGCGCCGTCAACGGCGCAACGCTGGATACCGGCGGGCAGTATCAGTGGCGGCGCGACGGCGAATACCACCTGTTCAACCCCGAAACAATCCACAAGCTGCAGCTCTCGACGCGCGCCAACAACTACAAGGTTTTCAAGGAATACACGGCGCTGGTCGACAACCAGTCGAAGGCGCTGTGCACGCTGCGCGGTTTGTTCGAATTCAAGCTCGCGTCGCATCCCCTTCCGATCGAGGAGGTCGAGCCGGTCGAGAGCATCGTCAAACGGTTCAAGACCGGGGCGATGAGCTACGGCTCGATCAGCAAGGAAGCGCACGAAGCGCTGGCCATTGCGATGAACCGCATCGGCGCCAAGAGCAACACGGGCGAAGGCGGCGAAGACCCCGAACGCTACCAGCCGATGCCGAACGGTGACAGCAAGAACTCCGCGATCAAACAGGTCGCGAGCGGACGGTTCGGCGTGACGAGCCAGTACCTGACCCAGGCGAAAGAACTGCAGATCAAGATGGCGCAGGGCGCGAAACCCGGCGAAGGCGGCGAACTGCCCGGCGCCAAGGTGTATCCGTGGATCGCAAAGGTGCGCTACTCCACCCCTGGTGTCGGCCTGATTTCTCCCCCGCCGCACCACGACATTTATTCGATCGAGGACCTTGCGGAACTCATCCACGATCTCAAGAATGGGAACCTGCATGCCCGCATCAGCGTGAAGCTCGTCAGTGAGGTCGGCGTCGGCACGATCGCCGCGGGCGTGGCCAAGGCGCACGCGGACGTGGTGCTCATCAGCGGCCACGATGGCGGAACGGGTGCGTCGCCTCTCTCCAGCATCAAACACGCGGGCACACCCTGGGAACTCGGTCTGGCCGAAACGCAACAAACGCTGGTGCTCAACAATCTCCGCAGCCGCATTTGTGTCGAGGCCGACGGCCAACTCAAGACCGGTCGCGACGTGGTGGTGGCCGCGTTATTGGGCGCCGAGGAATTCGGGTTTGCCACCGCGCCACTGGTCACGCTCGGCTGCATCATGATGCGGGTGTGCCATCTCAACACCTGCCCCGTCGGCGTGGCGACGCAGGACCCGCAGTTGCGGGCGAAATTCAGCGGCGACCCGCAATTCGTCGTCAATTTCATGCAATTTATCGCCCGGGAAGCGCGCGAGTGGATGGCGCAACTGGGCTTTCGCACGATCGAGGAAATGGTCGGGCGCGTCGACCGTCTGGACGTGAACAAGGCGATCGATCACTACAAGGTCCGCGGGCTCGATTTCTCGAAGGTGTTCCATCAACCGGTCGTGGCGGCGGACGTGGGCCGTCGTCGGATGATCGACCAGGATCACGGGTTGGAGGAATCGCTGGACAAGCAATTGCTGTTGAAAGTGTGTGAGCCGGCCCTGACCAACCGCCAGAAGGTGCACGCCACACTGCCCATCAGCAACACGAACCGCGTGGTCGGCACGATTACCGGCAGCGAGCTGACGCGCCGCTTTGGGCCCGAAGGCCTGCCGGAGGACACGATCAGACTGCACTTCAAGGGCAGCGCGGGACAGAGTTTCGGCGCGTTCATCCCCAAGGGGATGACGCTCACACTTCAGGGGGACGCGAACGATTACGCGGGCAAGGGACTCAGTGGTGGGAAGATCATTGTCTATCCGCCGATGGGGTCAACGTTTGTGCCCGAGGAGAACATCATCATCGGCAACGTCGCATTTTACGGCGCCACCGTCGGTGAGGCCTACATTGGCGGCATGGCCGGCGAGCGGTTCTGCGTCCGCAACAGCGGCATCCGCGCGGTTGTGGAGGCGGTGGGTGACCACGGCTGCGAGTACATGACCGGCGGGCGCGTGGTTGTGCTTGGGTCGACGGGCCGTAATTTCGCGGCGGGCATGAGCGGTGGCGTGGCCTACGTGCTCGATGTCGCCGGCGATTTCCCCAAGCGGTGCAATATGGCGATGGTCGGCCTGGAAACACTGGCGGACCCCGAGGAAATCCAGGAAGTACGGACGATGATTCAGCGTCACGTGGAATACACCAACAGCGAGCGAGGACGCAACATTCTGAAGCTCTGGGAGGAGATGGCGCCCAAGTTCGTGAAGGTGATGCCCAAGGATTACAAGCGCGTCATCGAGGCGACGCAACGGGTGAAAGCCACCGGCTTGAGCGGCGACGAAGCGATCATGGCCGCCTTCGAACAAAACGCCCACGACCTCGCGCGGGTGGGGGGGAATTGACGCGTCAAAACCGATGAAACCGTTGGAACTGGCAAGAGATGTTGCCGCGGGTTGTAATGGTTTTGACCCGTTTGACATTTTTTGACATCCGTTAACAAGCAGCCATGGGCAAACCAACTGGATTTCTGGAGATCAAACGCGAGTTGCCGGCGGACCGCACGTCGTCGGAACGCATTCGCGACTGGAAGGAGTTTCACCTGCACATGCCGGTGGAGAAACTCCAGCAACAGGGCGCGCGCTGCATGGATTGCGGCATCCCGTTTTGCCATACCGGCGCGTTGCTCAGCGGCATGGCGTCGGGCTGCCCCATCAGCAACCTGATCCCCGAGTGGAATGACCTGGTCTACCGCGGGCTGTGGAAGGAGGCCCTCGCGCGACTGCACAAGACAAACAATTTCCCCGAGTTTACGGGCCGTGTCTGCCCGGCCCCGTGCGAAGGTTCCTGCGTGCTGGGCATCAACGAGCCTCCCGTCACGATCAAAAACATCGAGGTCGCCATCATCGACCGCGGTTGGGACGAGGGCTGGGTGACAGCCGAGCCGCCGAAGGCGCGCACCGGCAAGACGGTCGCGGTGATCGGTTCCGGCCCGGCAGGCCTGTGCGCGGCGGCGCAACTGAACAAGGCGGGCCACACGGTGACGGTATTCGAGCGGGCGGACCGCATCGGCGGACTGCTGATGTACGGCATCCCGAATATGAAGCTCGACAAGAACGTCCTCCAGCGCCGCATCGACCTGTTGGCGCAGGAGGGCGTGATGTTTGTCACCAATACGGAAGTCGGAAAGGATTATGCCGCGAAAAATCTCATCGAGGAATTTGACGCGACGGTGCTGTGCGCCGGCGCGACCAGGCCGCGCGATCTCCCCATCGAAGGCCGCCATCTCCACGGTGTTCATTTTGCAATGGAGTTACTGACGGCGAACACGAAGAGTTTGTTGGACGGACGGCGCAATGGCGATTTTATTTCCGCCGAGGGCAAGGACGTCATGGTGATCGGCGGCGGCGATACGGGGACGGATTGCGTGGGCACGGCGATGCGGCACGGCTGCAAGAGCCTCACCCAACTTGAGATTCTGCCAAAGCCTCCGCTCCAGCGGGCCGCCAACAATCCGTGGCCCGAGTGGCCGAAGGTCTACCGCCTCGATTACGGCCAGGAGGAGGCTGCGGCGGCCTTTGGGGACGATCCACGCGTGTATTGCATGACCGCGCGGCGCTTCATCGGTGATGAACACGGCAAGCTGAAGGAAGTGGAGATCGTCCAAATCGAATGGCAGAAGGACGACAAAGGTCGGTTCGTGCCGAAGGAAGTTCCCGGCACCGAAAAGATCGTGCCGTGCCAACTCGTCCTTCTGGCCATGGGGTTCCTCGGCCCTGAAGACCAACTCCTGCAACAACTGGGCGTGGAACGGGATGAACGCTCCAACGTCAAGGCCCGGCATGAGATTTACTCGACCAGCATCCCCGGGGTGTTTGCGGCTGGCGACTGCCGGCGCGGCCAAAGCCTCGTCGTGTGGGCGTTCAACGAAGGCCGTGGCGCCGCCCGTGAGTGTGATCGTTACCTGATGGGGCAGACCGATCTGCCGTAGCGCCCGGCGAATGTTGGCTGTATCAGTCAGCGCAACAATCGAGTGTGGGGCTACGCCCGCCTTCTGTCGGGGATGGACAAACCCAAAACCCTGGTTCAAAATGAATGCCGTCGGACCAACACAAACCTTGGCTCGAAAAAAAGTTCCGGTTAGCAGGACTGTGGATCGGGTGACGCTGGGGCGGACGGAAGACAATTGGAGGTTTGTGGCGGCGTTGCGGGCGGAACTGTCGCACGGGAACGCGACGATTGAGTGTGCAGAATGCGGTTTGTTTTCTGGGGAATGAGTGCATCTCGCCAACGGCAACAGGCCATCCTGATCTGCGTGTGTCTGGCGGTGTTGATTGCCGCCGTATACTGGCCGGTGGGGCACGCCGGGTTCCTGAACTACGATGACGACGAGTATGTGACCGCAAACCCGCATGTGCGGGGGGGATTGACGGTTCCGGGCGTGGTGTGGGCATTCACCGCGTGTCACGCATCGAACTGGCATCCGCTGACGTGGCTGTCACACGCGCTGGACTGCGAATGCTTCGGGATGAACGCGGGCGGACATCATGCGGTCAGCGTGTTGTTGCACGCGGTGAATACGGTGGTGTTGTTTTTGGTGTGGCGGCGGATGACGGGGGCGACGTGGCGGAGCGCGGGGGTGGCGGCGTTGTTCGGGCTGCATCCGTTGCATGTGGAATCAGTGGCCTGGGTATCAGAACGCAAGGATGTTCTGAGCACCTGCTTCTGGTTGCTAACAATGTGGGGGTACGTCCGCTATGTTGAGCAACCAAGTGGCTGGCGATATTTGTTGGCCTTGGGACTATACACCTTGGGTCTGATGGCCAAACCGATGGTGGTCACGTTGCCATTCGTGTTACTGCTGCTGGATTACTGGCCGTTAGGCCGGACGCGATGGGCGAAATCCGCGGCCATTGAGAATGTCTCGACGCCTCCAAGTCAATTGATCAAAGAAAAGCTCCCGTTTCTCGCGCTGGGGGCCGTGTCGGGCGCGTTGACCTATTGGGCGCAGCGTGGCGGCGGCGCGATGGCGTCGCTGGTCGGTGTGCCCATGGGAATGAGGATTGCCAACGCTTTGCTCTCTTATGTGGGCTACATAAGCAAGACGTTTTGGCCGGTGGGATTGGCTGTTTTCTATCCGCTTCCTGCCGGGTTATCAATGGCAGCCGTAATAATCGCAGGTGTTGGACTGGTCGGGATAACGGCGGCAGTGATTTGGTGGGCGCGGCGTGGACCATGGTTTGTCACCGGCTGGTTTTGGTACCTGGGAACCTTGGTGCCGGTGATTGGGTTGGTGCGGGTCGGCGCACAGTCGATGGCTGATCGCTATACGTATGTTCCCTCGATTGGGTTGTTTATCCTGCTGTGTTGGAGTGTGCCGGGCCGGGCGATGAAGCGGCAGAGCATGAAAGTGATCACGTGTGTGGCGGCGGGGGCGGCGCTTGCGGTCTGCATGGCGCTGTCCAGGGTTCAAGTGCGGTACTGGAAGGACAGTGAGACACTGTTTCGCCATGCCCTGGACGTAACCCGGGATAATTGGCTGGCGCACAACAGCCTCGGGAATGCCTTGATGGAATCGGGCAGGTTGCCGGAAGCAATCGAGCATTTGGAGCAGGCGCTGCGGATCGATCCGGACTACGCCCAGGCGCACAACAATCTCGGGAATGCCTTGATGGGATCGGGCAGGTTGCCGGAAGCAATCGAGCATTTGGAGCAGGCGCTACGGATCAATCCGGATTCCGCCGAAGCGCACTGCAGCCTGGGGGCCGCCTTGGAACGAGCCGGCAGACTCCAGGACGCCATCGGACACTACGAGCAGGCGCTACGGATCAAGCCCGATCTCGCCGAGGCGCATTACAATCTGGGGACCGCCTTGGGGCGCGTGGGCAGGGTTGGGGAAGCGATCGAGCATTTGGAGCAGGCGTTGCGGATCAAGCCGGATTACGCCGAGGCACACACCAACCTGGGGATCACCTTGGGCCAGGCGGGCCGGATACCGGAAGCGATCGAGCATTTGGAGCGGGCGCTGCGGATCAAGCCCGATCTCACCCCAGCGAAGAACGCACTCGCACGACTGCAAGCTCGCCAGTAACTGGCAACCATCGGAAGCTCAACCGTATCCGGCTGAATACATGAAAGCGCGCCTCCGGGCGGAGCAATGTCCGCCTCGCGCTTATAATCGCACTGGTTGGATAACCAGAACAGAGGCACGCACCAGAGAGTATATCAGTTTTGACAGTCACAAGTACTACAGCTTGATGGAACGAGAAGATATCCAAACGCAGGTGGCTCGCCAACGACGCATCGAGCATGCGCCCGACGCGATCCGCGCCGCCCTGCGTGGCTGCGAAGCCGACACGCCGGTGGCTGTCGAAGCCACGGGCAACTGGTATTGGATCGTCAGCGAGATCGAGCAGGCGGGTCGCCCGTTGCTGGTGCACCCGCGCAAGGCCAAGCTGATGATGGGCATGATCAACAAGACCGACAAGCTCGATGTGCACGGTCTCAATCGCCTGCAGCGCAACGGCACCTTGCCCACCGTGTGGATTCCGCCCGCCGACCTGCGCGATCTGCGCGAGTTAACCCGCACCCGCCTGATGCTGAGCGCGTAGCGCACACGCTTGAAGAACCGTCTGACGGCTACGCTGGCCAAGTACGGCCGCCAGCACAGCGAGTTCACCGACGCCTATGGGCCGCGAGCCCGTACGGAATTGCGCCAGCGCCTGGAAGTGTTGCCGACGCAGACCCGCTTTGTCAGCGAGCTGTTGTGGCAGCAATTGGACTTCGTCCAGCAGCAGATCCAGACCATCGAGCAGCGACTCCAACAGTTGGTGCAGATCACGCCCGAGATGCAGTTGCTGCAGACGCTGCCCGGCATCGGTGTCATCCTGGCCGCCACCATCGCGCTGGAACTCGGCCAGATCGACCGCTTTGCCAGCGCGGCGCATCTGGCCGGTTACGCCGGCACCACCCCGCGGGTCCATGCCAGCGGGGACAAAACCCGTTTCGGAGCGCTGCGCACCGATGTCAACCAATACCTGAAGTGGGCCTTTGCCGAAGCGGGCAACAGCGTGGCGCTGTATCATCAGCGCCGCCCCCAACGCCATGTCAGCCAGTTGTATCGGCGCGTGCGGCTGCACAAGGGCCATGGCAAAACCATTGGCGCCATCGCCCGCCACCTGGCCGAGGCGACGTTCTACGTGTGGAGTCGGCGGGAAGCGTATCGCGAGCCGACAGGAGGCCGATCCAAGGCAGTGTAAGCGTGACTCCCTCATGAGCCGCCCCGGCGGACTCGACGGCTGAATGCGACACACTGCTGGAACAAATCCATGCCCCAATGAGGCCGAAGAGATGACTGGGAACGACCCGAACAACAAACAGCGATACGTGTTGACAAAGCGCGCTTTCAGAGATGACGGAGGACGTCTGGCTTCCAACCCGGGCCTCTTCCCAGCCACCCGCTGGTTGGTAAAAGAAAAGCGCTGGCGCCTCCCGCTATCGGGAAGCGCCAGCGCTGGTTATTTCGATGCCGTGTTACGGCAGGATCACGCGGACGCGGTAGTACAGATCCGTGACGCCGCTGGTCGCGCGCCCAATATCCGTCATGTTGGTGACAGTACCGAGCCCCGTCCCTCCACTTGCATCAAGGGTGAGACCAACACCAAGGATGTTAGTCACACCGGCGCTCGCGAAGCCGGCCGACGAGTAACTTCCGTTGGCGGTGCCGGTGGTGTATTCCAGCACGTTTGTGCGGACGCTGGGGCCACCCGGATAATTCGTGTTGCCGCTGGCGCCGAGATATGTAACCTTCACGTTCGCGCCCGACTTCGCGACGCTAATGACGTGCAGGTACGCCGCCGCGTTCGTGGGGCTGAAGCCCGCCATGAACTTGTTGGTGTTGCTCATGCCGTCGCCCGTGTAGGAAGCATTCCCACCAGTTAACGTGCCGCTGAGGCCGTAGAACGACCCCCACTGCGCGAATGTGTAGGATGGCGGCGGCGACACCGTCACGCTGCACGACTGACTGCCCGTGCAGCCGGTGACCTGGTCCGTCGCCGTGACTGTAAACGTGTACGTGCCCGCCACCGGGGACGAACCGGACAGAACGCCCGCCGATGACAAACTCAGGCCCGAGCCCGCCAAACCCGCATCTGCGGCGTAGGTGTACGACCCACTTCCACCGCTGGCCGAAACCGACTGGCTGTAGGCCACGCCCACTGTCCCGCCGGGCAGGGTCGATGGCGTCACGGAGATCGTCGGGCAATCCACGTTCAACGTGTAGGCCACGGTGCCCGTGCAACTGCTGGCGTCCACCGCCTGAACCGTAAAGCTGTACCCTTGCGCCACGTCGTCAGGCGTGCCGGAGAGCGTGCCCGCTGACGGGTCCACACTCAGGCCGCTGGGCAGCGCACCCGCCGATACGGTGTAGGTGTATGGCGCAGTTCCACCGGTGGCCGAGATCGTCTGGCTGTAGGACTGGTTATCCGTTGCGTCCGACAACGCGCCGTCGGCTGGTGACAATGTAATGGTCGCGCACGATGACGCCGGGTTGAGCCAGTTGTACACGCTCGCATAGTTCGTGGAAGCAGCGAGCTTGGATATCATGTAGCCCGGCTGTACTGAATCGGGGCAGGAACTATACTGGCCGACGATCACGCTCTGCCAACCCTGTGCGCTGTCACCGGGGCAATAACTGCAACCGGCCCCAATGCTCCACACGGCCGGGGTCTGAGCCATCATGGTCGCGAAGTCGCTGGTGCCCGGGTTCACGAACACCCACGCGTTGGAATTAACAAAGTCAGCCACTATGAACACCTGATACTGCGTGTTGTAGTTGTATTTTTGGTTGCCGACTGTCCCGCCGCCGGTTTGATAGGCGTTGAGCTCGCTGGTCCACACGTACTGACCGCCGCCGACGTCTTCGATGCCGTCGTCGGACCAGGTCAGGAACGAGGTGCCCATTCCGAAGACGTAGTTCGGCTTCGGGCTGCCATTTGTAAAGGTCATCGACATACCCAAAATGGCGTACGTTGCCGGATCAAGATTCGTCAGCGTCGAGCCCGCAACGTACTTATACGGTTGCTGTGATGAACCGCTGGCATTCACACAGCCACCCGGTACCGCGTAGTACAAGTTGGTGTCGCCGCCGCCGAAGAAGCTGTTGGTGATTTGAACCGGATTGTTATTCTGAAGATTCCCAGCCCAATTGTATTGACCGACAACGTTGCCCGCCTGGTATGTGCTGAAGTCATCGAAGACGCCGAATCCGACCTGCAGATCGATCTTGGGCTGGGTCGCGATTGCACTGTTAGCGGTGGCGTTGGTGATCACGAGCTGGTCCTCATAGGTACCGATACTCGTCAAGCTATTGGCGTTGGCGTTAATTGATATCGTGAGGTTCTGAGTTCCGTAGCCACCCACGCTGCCACTGGTGGGGCTGACACTGGCCCAAGCGCCGTTTGTCAGGTACGCGATATAGTTCAGTGAGTTGGGTGTCGCGTTGGACAATGCGTAGACAATGCTGGATGGTGTAAACGGTCCGCCTGGATTACCAGCCGAAATATAGTTGGTGGTTGGGATAACGTAGAACGCGTCAACAACCAGTGTGGCCAAACGTCCGACAAAGGCACTGCCGCCCGTGAGACCGGGTTTGAACACCACATTGCCCGTATACGTCTGTCCGCCATTTTGGCTGGCGGCATTCGCGTTCGGTGTCAGGGTGACCGTGGTGCTGGCACCGGCGGCCAGTGTGCCGCTCGATGGGGTGGCGGTCAGCCAGTTGACACCCGCAAAGCCCACGTTAAAATTCGTGGTGCTTGAGCCAAGGTTGGCCACCGAGTAACTGACGCCAGCCACCGGCTGGATTGTGCCGTTTGCAGGCCCACGGAAATACGGACCGTATGGCGGCCCGACGGTGAGATTGAACGCACTGGAGCTCATCGTGCCCGACTCGCCTGCCGTCGGCGGGACAATCGCGATGCCGCGGGTATTAAGCAGTGAGTAACTCCCACCACTAGGAACGTAGGCAGGCGTGGAGAGCGCAGTGTCGAAGACATTGCCTCCGAACCCGGACGTATCCGTGTATGTATACAGCGTGTTATTGGTTCCTTCCGTAATGTACAAAGCGACATTCTGCCCGCTCTTGTATCCCGTCACCGCGTATGCATCCTCCGCCCCAATCTCGCCGTAGTAGGTCCAGACGCCGTTGGTGTAGCAATATTTCAAAAGGCCGCCACCACGGTTTAGACTCTCACCCGGAAAGTTGGTCTGGCTGTCAGCAAGGTAGAGTGTGTCGGGCGCTCCCCCGTTGAGACTGAACATCACGAAGCCCTCTGCGGAGCCCGGACCCACAGAGCTAATAGGCACAAAATTCGTGGGAATAGAAACAACTGGCAGTCCTCCGCCGAGCGGGTTCACCAAAGCGCTCGTGTTTGTCGGAGTCATAAACTTTGTGTTGTTGGCGACGTAGAGTGTAGAGCCGAAGATACCCACTGACCGCGGGGGATACAGTGAAGCGTTCGCGCAGACCTGCGTCTCCAGCATCGATCCCCGCGTCGTATACCTGACACTGTCGGCAGAGTTTTCGGAGCCCACCACCCAGATGTTGGTGCCTTCGAGGCTCGCCGCAGCGCGGATGTCGTCGCCATCTTCGCTTCTGTTTGTCAGGGTCGTTTGCGTGTAGATGTGGCCGGCTTGATCGACCAACCCCACCACACGAGGAATATCTTCTTCAGTAACCGCGTTTGTGGTATACGAACTTGAGAAAGTTTGATTTGTGGATACCTTGAGGATTCCGAGAATGCTGTTGGTAAGCTGTCCGAGTGTTCCCCCATACCCGCCCAAGAGAAGGAAGCGTCCGTCCTGGGACAGGGTCAGAAAGCCTGCTTGCGTTCCAGGGGGAGCGCAAACCAGCGGGGCCTGGTTACCGACCCACTTGGTCGGCATCGGAATCGATTGCACCACCGGGGCGGGAGTTGACCCCCCCCAGTACGTCGCTATGGAGCTCGTCGAGTACTCATCCAAGAAGACGGTCTGGCCCCAATTTGTCACGGGTTGCGTCCCATCGCCGAAGCGGACGACAACGATGTTGCCTGGCGTAAGGGCACTCGCAAACACGCTTGTTCCCAACGCCAATGCAGCCAGCACTATTACCAGGCTAAATATTCTCTTCATTTCCTTACCCTCATCCTTTCCCGTCGCTACTCTGGTTGTTTCATTTGTTAAATCTTGATTCCCAAACTTTTCCGCAAATTACCGCCATCGTTTCCTCGCACACACCTTTTTGACCGATTGTTAAGCTTCCGCAATATTCGTGCCATATCTCCCGGTTATCCGCATCGTTCAGTTACCACTCGTGCCCGCGTTGATAAAGGGCCACCAGTGATACGGTACGACGGCTTTCCAGTCGCCATTGACTCCACTCTGATCCCACTGGATTTGGCCAAGAGGAGTTGGACACGGCCCCATGGCACTATTGCCACTCCTGCAGAAGTTGTTCCAAGCGACCCATTCCACATGTCCATCACCCATAACAAAGTTCGAGCCACCCGTGTGCCGCGTCGTGGTGTCGTACAGGCCGCAC
>Ga0182014_10000607_pt1 | contig 48125 bp, 30 predicted proteins | sample 612S2DmetaG_FD_120489 | JGI IMG/M metagenome (GOLD analysis project Ga0182014, IMG submission 120489) | Permafrost microbial communities from Stordalen Mire, Sweden - 612S2D metaG | ecosystem: Environmental > Terrestrial > Soil > Wetlands > Permafrost | place: Sweden: Stordalen | collected... | reverse complement strand
GATTCTAAGCACGGTTGAGGTGGATGAGTCTTTCACCGAATTCCCGTTCAGTACTTACTCAATTTCTTTCCTCACCGATGACATCATCCGGCTACGGTATGTATCCATCGATGGGCAGCTTCGTAAGATCATGGTTGTTATCAAGATGCGGGGTGGGAATCATGCCAAGGATATTCGCGAGTATGAAATCACGTCCAAGGGCGTGGTTATCCTCGGCAAACGCCTCACAGACTATCAAGGTCTTATCAGCGGAATTCCCGTGCGTTCGGACCGATCCGACCTGTCGGAAGAGCCCTCACAGGAGCCGGGAATCGGGAGTAACTAATAAGGAAACACTATGTTCCGCTCCACGATTCAAGCCCTCAAGGTGTCGGGCGGATCGACGCATGCAGTTGCGCCGAGCAACTCGCGGCAACGTTCGAGCGCAGCACCCCGGCATCGATGACTGGGTCTTTGCGTCACAGTACACGGATAGCAAGCGCCCCTATTGGCCCGACTCGGCCCTGACACACAGGTACGCCCGGCGGCGAAAGCGGCCAAGGTGGACAAGCTTATTGGCTGGCACACCTTCCGGCATTCGATCGGCACGTTGCTGAATTCCAATGGCGAGAGCATCAAGACCATCCAGGAACTGTTGCGGCACGCCAACACCCAGATCACGTTGGAGATTTATGTCCAGGGTGACCAGGAGACGAAGCGGAACGCGCTCAAAGGCATGTCAGAAATCTTCGTCGTCCCGTCGCTGAAAAAGGCAAGCTGACGCTATCGGCCCCCAACCAAAACGAAACGGCTCCCGGTTCGGGGGCCTTTTTGTGTCCATTTTCGGTGAGCTTGCGTTACGGGGTTGTGCGCATTATGAGTTTTGTACCTTTATTGTACCTTTGAATGTCACTTGCCAAACACTCCTAAGCCCTTTGGAATGAATTGCGGGGACGACGAGGCTCGAACTCTCGACCTCTGCCGTGACAGAGTGTAAATGCTATAAGAATCATATACTTACAGATCATTCTGCGGTATTTAAAGAACCCGTAAGTCCTTTAAAGAGCATGGGGGCGATGAAATTGTACCTTTGTTTGTACCTTCGTAAGCGTGTGGTCTGCACCCTGTTGACTGGAGGCAGGGACGTACGTTGTCGAACTGAAGGCAGCGGGAAGTGTCCACTTATTTTTGGTGGACACTTCGGGCAGTGCTTAAGAGTGTTGGTCAGTGTCTTCGTTGACGAGGTTCCAGGGAAGCAGTTCATCGATCCGGTTGACCGGGTGCTCGGCGATACAGGTCAGAACCTGGCGGAGGTATCGCTCCGGGCCGAGTCCGTTCAACTTCGCCGATCCGACCAGTGAGTAAATGGCAGCAGCGCGTACGCCGCCGGAGTTGGAACCAGCGAACAGATAATTCTTTCGACCCAGCGCAACGGCGCGAAGTGCCCGTTCTGCCGCTGAGTTGTCGATCTCCAGTAGCCCATCATCGACGTAGCGCGTGAGCGCCCGCCAGTGCGAGAGCGTATAGCGAAATGCGCCCGCCGTCTCGCTTTTGGCTGAAAGAGATCGTAGGAATTTTTCCAGCCAACATCGCAGATCATCGAGCAGTGGTTTGGCTCGGGCTTGACGAACCGAGCAGCGAAGGCCGGCGGACTTGCCGCGAACCTCTTCTTCGATGCCGTACAGAGCGCCGATGCGAGCGATGGCCTCGGTGGTAATGGGCGATGCATGGACCACATGAATGTCGTGGAACTTGCGCCTGGCATGAGCCCAACAGGCGACCTCATAGACGTTGCCGCTGTCGTAGAGGTGATGAAACCCCGCGTAGGCATCGGCCTGTAGAGCACCCTTGAAGTTCTTCAGATGTTGGCGGGATGTTTGCCCTTGCGATCTGGCGAGTATGCAAACCACACGGCTGGCGCGGTGTCTTCTCCAGCACTGCGCTCGTCGCGTACATAGGTCCAGAGGCGGCCGGTCTTGGTCTTGCCGTTGCCAGGAGCGAGCACCGGAACTGGCGTGTCGTCGGCATGAATCTTGCCGCGAGAACATGCTTGCGCAGAGCCTCAACCAGTGGCGCGAGCAACTCGCTCGATGCGCCCACCCAACCGGCCAGTGTAGAACGATCCAGATCGACGCCTTCGCGAGCATATATCTCTGACTGACGAAATAACGGGCAGTGATCTGGCCTTGTCTTCCCGTTCCATGTACCCATCGTTCAACCTGTGACCTTCACTGGTCTAGAGGGGAAGACCACACGCTTACCTTCCATCGTTGAGAGCTGCCGAAGGCTGAATATCCCGATCCGCCAATATCTGGCCGACATCCTGCCCGGACTTGCCGAGCACTTAATTCAGTCCATGGCAGAACTTACCCCTACCGCCTACGCTGCGAAAATCGTCAGGTAGCCTATCCCCGGCTGCCAGGATCCGTCAACCATGGGGTTGTCGAATGGAAGCGATAAACCTGCTCTCTCGGGAGAATAGACTACGGAGGGAAAAATTGCTTAAGTATATGAATAATAACAACCTATTGGGTGATGTAGAAAAGAAGGAGAATTGACGCAGTGTGAATTGACCATCTTTGCGGGAAAGGGCGATAGTCCCTCAGTTTTGGAGATATCGGCGAAGGAGGCAGATCGCCCCTTCACAGAACACGGCGGAAGAGAAGGATCGGATCCTTATCCAAGCCGCCGGAACGCCATTTCGAGAACGCTCAGGAATCGCAAACTCAGGAGGACCATCGATGCAATACAAAAGATACGGCGGTTTGAAGACCATTTCTTCAGCCTGCATGCTCTTGCTCGGCATTATTATTTCGATAGGGTTGGCATCCGTCAGAGTGTCGGCGCAAACCGATACCGGAGCAATCGCGGGAACGGTAACCGACACCACCGGCGCGGTGCTTCCCGCGGCGAAGATTTCCGCTACTAACACGGAAAATGGACTGGTGCTCAACGCCGTATCCAACGGCGCGGGCGAATACAGGATTTTGGCCGTGCCGCGTGGCAACTATAAAGTCCAGGCCGTGGCCAAGGGATTCCAGGCGCAATCCGCCACGGTGACGATCACCATTACAACCACCCAGAACCTGGCCTTCCAGCTGTCGCCCAGCGGAGGGTCGACGACCGTTGAAGTCACCGTCGCTGCGGCGCTGATCAATACCTCGGACGCGGTTATTGGCGCGACGATTCAGGGCGCTCAGGTCTCGGAACTGCCGCTGAATGGCCGCAATTTCAGCAGCCTTGCCCTGTTGACTCCTGGTGTTACCCGCGGCGCTTATGGCGATGCAGCCAGTGGCGTCGGCAACAATACCGAAACATTGCGTAACAACGAAAGTGGCGGCGCCGCAATCTCTGTTAACGGTCTTCGTCCCCAGGCGAACAACTTTATCCTCGATGGCATCGACAACAACGATGGCCTGGTGGGCACGATTTTGTTCTTCCCCAATATTGATGCGACGCAGGAATTCAAAGTGAACACCAACGTGGCCCCGGCCGAGTTTGGCCGAGCGGGCGGCGCCACCGTCGTCAGTTCCATCAAGTCAGGCAGCAATACATATCACGGCTCGGCCTTCTGGTTCTACCGCGATAGTGCCTTCGACGCCAACCCCAATTATCGCTTCCAGGGTGCCCCGGAAACACCCAACGCAGGCTTCCTGCGCAACCAGCCGGGCTTCTCGGCGAGCGGACCGATTGTCAAGAATCACCTGTTCATCTTCGGAGATTACGCGGCGCTGCGCGAGAAACTTCCGTCGGCTTCGCACTATCTGACCGTTCCCACGACGCTGATGCGCACGGGCGATTTCTCGGAACTTCTAAACGAGAATATGTCCGGCCAACCGACACCGCAGTACGAGACCCAGTATCCGCGCTGTGATCCCAATTCCGGTGCGATCAGCCCGGGCCTCATCTACGATCCCACCACCTGTCAGCCGTTCAGTAACAATAAGATTCCGACAGCCCGTCTCAATCCGGCCGCGGTCAATTATCTCAATGCGTTCCCGACGCCTACCCGCACGGATCGCTATCTCAACAATTACCTCGACAACCAGACGGCAAACAACAAATACAACACCTTCGACGTCAAGATGGACTGGAACCCCACCTCCAACGATATGGCGTTTTTCCGCATGAGCTACGACAATTCGGTCAACACCAAGACCTCGGAGTTCGCCAATCTTCCGGCAGGCTTTGGAACCGGCACCAATCCCACACATGCGCGCGGCTATGACCTGGGCTACACGCACGTCTTTTCTCCCAGTCTGGTGAATGAGGCGCGTATCGGCTATAACCGCGACAACTACGGTTACATGCCGCCGATGTACGGCGTTAATGTGTCGAAGGATCTCGGCATCGTGAACGCCAACATCAATGCGGAAACCACCGGCGGTGCGCTGATTGGCGGATGGAAAGGCAACCTCGAATACACCGGCGACTATGGCCTGTATATGGTTCCTCAAAACACCTATGAGGTGACCGATTCGATGAACTACGTGCGCGGCAACCATACCTTGAAATTCGGCGGAACCTTCCTGCGCCGTCAGGTGTCTTTCTTCAATCCGCAAGAAGGCAAAGGCTACTTCTGGATCGACTCGGGACAGGTCGACTTCACCGGCTACGAGGTTTCCGAACTGCTGGCTGGCGGTATGGATACTTACCAGATCGGTTCACAGGCAGGATTCTTTTCCAATATCGGCCAGGAAGATGGCGTTTTCGCGCAGGACGATTGGCGCGTGAATCACCGTTTGACCCTGAATTTAGGGATGCGTTGGGATTTCCTCTCCCGTCCCTACGAAGCGCATAACCAGCAGGCGGCTTTTGATATCAATACTGACACGGTCATGCTTGCTGGGAAGAACGGAATCTCCGCGAGCATCATCAACCAGGCCTATCACGACTTCGGTCCGCGCGTAGGCTTTGCCTATGATCTGACCGGCAACGGCAAGACGGTAGTCCGCGGCGGCTACGGCATCTTCTACTACCCCGATTATGGCGGCATCAACAACCAGCTCGGCGAGCAGGCGCCCTTTGGCGGCAGCAGCAGCTACATGGCCAGCGACGGATACTGCATCACCTTCACCGGCCAGCTCAACCAGGCCACGACCAACGCCGGCAACAATTACAACTGCTCGAACTACACCAGCCCCACCGCGGTGACCACGGCGCTTCCGGCACGCGGCTACACCAACTTCAACCCCGTAAACCCGCCCACCGGCACCAGCATGATTGCTGTCGACCGGCACAATCAGACCAGCATGATTCATGAGTGGAACCTTCAGGTGGAGCGCGCGCTTGGCTCCAACAACGTTTTGAATGTCGCCTGGGTGGGAACCAGAGGCGAGCACCTGTCCACTTACTACCCGTACAATATGAACCATTTTGGGACCGGAATCCCGAACCTGCCCAGCCTGGGCGGCATCAATCTCAACGCCTATAACGGCATCTCCAACTATGAGGGTATGCAGGTTCACTTCGAGCACCGCAGCACCAACGGTCTGACCGGAACCGTCTCCTACGCCTGGTCGCATACGCTGGATGACTCGCCAGGCGCCTTCCAAGGCCAGACCGCGGCCCTCTATTACAACCCGGCGGCCGGCTATGGCAACTCCAGCCAAGATCAGCGCCAGGTCTTCAGCTCGTCGATTGTCTATCTGCTGCCCTTTGGCCACGGCCAGCGCTTTGCCAACAAGATGCCGACCGCCCTGGATTATCTGATCGGCGGATGGCAGTCCAGCCTTATCGCCATGGTTCAGACAGGCACACCGATCGATCTTTCAACCGGACACTTCCAGCCTGGAAACCGTCCCAATCTGACCAAACCCATTAGTTATCCCAAGAGCATCTCCGGATATTGGTTCGATCCGACTTCGTTTGCCGATCCTGTTTCAGTGCCCGGATACAACAGCACACCGACCTATCTGGACCTTGGCACGCTGGGCCGCAATCAGGTTTTCGGGCCTGGGTACCGCCGGGTTGATCTCAGTGTGCAGAAGAACCTGCGGGTGAAAGAAAAGTACACGCTGGAGCTGCATGCCGATGCCTTCAACGCTCTTAACTCCGCGGAATTCACCAATCCGAATTCCGGCATGTTCGGTGGCAACTTCGGCCAGATAGAAGGGACGCAGGGCAACAGCAACCGCCAGATCCAGGGGGCGGCTCGTTTCGTCTTCTAGCGGGTTTCTCCTGTGGCATGCAGTGCTGGGTGCCCCATCCTTGCGAGGTTCCTGTTTTCGCGCAGGGGTGGGGTAGTCCAATGCGACTTCAGTACTGAAAACCGCACGGGTTTTTTCGTTGGCCAATGACAAATTGCAACAGTTGTATGAGGAGATAAACCACAATGAAACGTCGCAAGATGCTAACTGGGGCGCTGATCGCTCTGGGTGCAATCATCTCCATCCTGATTTTGTCGCCGCGCGCGGAGGCAGCTTCCGCTAACCCCAATTTGAATCCCCCTTACACTTCGGTGCAGCTCTTCCGATGGAGCTATAACGATATCGCTACGGAGTGTACGCAATGGCTCGGGCCGCAGGGCTATGGTGGCGTACAGATATCGCCACCGGAGGCTTCCCTCAGCAACGTTGGCGTATCGCCGGTCTGGTGGAATATGTACCAGCCGGTCAATTACACCAGTTTGACCAGTGACATGGGCACCGCCGCAGAGTTACAGGCGATGATCAATGCCTGTCATGCTGCCGGAGTGCGTGTGTACGCCGACGTCGTGACCAATCAGATGGCCGGCGGTTCAGGGACCGCACCGAATGGTGCAACCGACGGCACCTCCTCCTGGAACAGTAAAGCGCAGGTCTACCCGGATTTCATCTCGACCGATTTTCATACGCCGGGGTGCGCGATTACTTCAAACGACTACAATGGGCAAACCACTCTGGCCACCGCCAGCGATTCGAACGCGGCTGCGGCCTCTGTTCTGCCCGATTTCGCGACCGATTACCCTGGTGGAATCAGCCAGTACGACACACAGAACTGCTGGCTTGAAGGAATGCCGGACGTAGCCACCGAGAATCCCACTACTCAGGCCAAGATTGAAGCCTATTTGGAATTGCTGCTGGGCATGGGAATCGACGGCTTCCGCATCGATGCCGCCAAACACCAGCAGGAATTTGCGATGGCGCAAATCTTTGCTGCTGTGAATAAAGTGCAGCCGCTGACGAATGAAGGCGAGACAGCGTGGGTTACCCAAGAGGTGGTTGTTGACGGAGAATCGAATCCGCGTTCGCAATTCGCCGCCAATGGCACTATCCAGGAGTTCCAATTCTCCACTCTGATGATGCAGGCGCTGCGCGGCGAATATGGCGCGTCGCTGGCGGCCATCCCGGCCGACATGGGTACGCCCGGCAAATGGGGCGGCACTTGGAGTTTTGACGATTCGGCCATTGTACAGACTTTAGTCGACGATTGGGACACCGAGCGCAACAACGGTAATTCACTCAACGCCAGCGACTTTGTCACGGGCGACCCCAATGACGCCACCACCTCCTATCGCTACGACCTTGCCAACATCTTTATGCTGGCTTCGCCGTATGGAGTGATGGCACAGGTGCAATCCGGTTATCGCTTCACCGACGAGAATGCAGCGCCGTTCGGCTGCTTCATTCCCGTTGGCACCAGCGCCACCGACTGCACCAGCGCTTTCGTCAATGGCGTTGCACAGGTGCCAACTTCGCGCACCACGCCGACCAATGGCTGGGACTTCATTCACCGCTGGACGGATATTTCCAACATGGTCAACTTCAATATAGCGGTGCATGGCACAAGCATGAACACCTGGACGGTCGGCACCAACAACCAGATTGCGTTCAGCCGCGCCCCCGCCAGTTCCATTAACAGCAACGGGACCGTCACTGCCGGCGCAGCACTGGGCTTCGTGGCGCTGAACAACGACAGCTCCGAGTGGAACACGACGTTCGCGACCGGACTGCCTGTGGGAACTTATTGCAACATTCTCAACGGTGCCCTGTCTGGGGGCTCTTGCACGGCAGATGTCGTCGTCGTCGACGCCAGTGGTAACGCCAACGTCTCCGTGCCCGCCAATGGCAATCCCGCCAATGGCGATTCAGTGGTTCCGGCAATCGCGATCTACGTCGGACAAACCGAGGCCAGCCCGTCGGTGGCTCCGGCAGAGCCCGCCAACCTGAGCGCAACGCCCACCTCCAGCACTTCAATCAACCTCACCTGGACCGCCAGCAGCCAGGCCACAAACTACACGGTGTACCGTTCGACTTCTTCGACCGGGACCTTCAGCTCTATCGGCACCACGAGCAGCATCATCTTTTCCGATAGCAGCCTCAGTCCCAGTACCACCTATTACTACTATGTGATGGCCGGCAACAGCGCAGGAACTTCGGTGGCGTCTTCCACGGTATCGGCGACCACCGCGGCGACTCCTCCCCCGGCAGCGCCCACCAGCCTGAGTGCAACGACCGCTTCAAGCACGGGCATCAACCTCACCTGGACCGCCAGCACCGGGGCCACAACGTACACGGTGTACCGCTCCACCTCTGCAACCGGAACCTTCACTTCCATCGGAACATCAAGCAGCGCCAGCTATGCCGATAGCGGCCTCACTGCCAGCACCACTTATTATTACGATGTGACGGCCGGAAACACCGCGGGCACTTCGGCGGCGTCTTCCATAGCTTCGGCGACCACCGCAGCCGCCTCGGCGTTTACCGCCATCTACCCAACGATGGATCTGCGCGGCTCGATGAACAGCTGGGGCACTTCGTCAATGACGCTGGTCGGAAACGATACCTGGCAGGTATTGGTGACGCTGACCCCAAATACCACCTACGCGTACAAGTACGATGCTTTTGGGGACTGGTCCAATGCTTCGAGCTGGGGCGCAAGTGGCACAAATGGAGTGGCGGCATTGAGCCCGGTGGCCTCCGGCAACATCAATTTCACCTCCGGTGCTGCCACCGCCTATAACTTCACCTTCAACGACGTCACCTTGGCCTACTCGGTAACTGCGGCGGCCAACACTTTGCCGACGTTTACCATTTCCGGTGCTTCCTCCGGTCTAACGCCAACGTTGATTGTTACCTCCGCAAACAGCGCAACAGCCACCATCTCAATCACTCCGGTAAATGGATTCGATTCGGCGGTTACATTCGCGTGCGTGGGGCTTCCAGCCGATGTGTCGTGCAGCTTCAACCCGGCAAGCGTCACGCCGAAGACGACTGCACCGGTAACAACAACCATGACCCTTAGCAAAACGACTGTCGCATCGGTGCTCAACAGCAACAGGCCGCTGTATCCGGCGTCGATACTGGCTGCCCTTCTCTGCTGCATTGGATTGAGAAGGCGGAAATTGCTGCAACGGCTGATGATGCTCCTGGTATGCATACTGGCCATGGCCACGCTAAACGGGTGCGCACCGTCAAAAATCAATCAAAATTCTACAATGATTGGAGTAACTGCAACTTCCGGCTCCATTCAACAGACTATGGTGTTTTCACTCATTGTGGAATGATCGTGTAAATCAGGTACGGCAACGGGCCGTTTTCCGGACACTTCCACGTGTCGGTAAACGGCCCGTTGTTGTCTCTGCATCTGCAGCTTTATCGTAAGCGTTTGGTCTGCCCCTGTTGACTGGAGGCAGGGACGTACGTTGTCGAACTGAAGGCAGCCGGGAAGTGTCCACTTATTTTTGGTGGACACTTCGGGCGGTGCTTAAGAGTGTTGGTCAGTGTCTTCGTTGACGAGGTTCCAGAGTGCAAGTACTATAAGAATAATAGACTTACATATAATTCTGCGACATTTCAAGAAGCCATAAGTCCTTTAGAGAGCATAGGGGCACGAAATTGTACCTTTGTTTGTACCTTCGTTCGGATAGGCACACGAAGATGGTCAGCATCGGACAGCCAGATTGCCGAAGCTACAACATCTTTGCCTCTCTCATCAAACTAATTGCCGATTCCCCCACCCACAATTCATCGGCGTTACGATCTCTTGCACGTCGTCAATAAGCGCATTATCGCCGAGTATCAAATCGAGGGGCGAAGAAATCCCAAGTCAGTCGGCTGCAGCAGACGCAGGACCTAGGATCGGCGCCCGAAAACGACCTTGCATTTGCCATTCGAAATTAGAACGACATTGGACTAGTGATGGCTCCAAAAAGCAGAAGAGCCCCCGCCAATCCGGGGCCTCTACTTGATCCCAAACCCGTTGTCCAGCCAGCCCAATGAGAGCGAAATTCCTTATTGTACTTTTTTGTACTTTGATGTCACATGCCAGATCAGACCTAAGTCCTTTATAATCTGGCGGGGACGACGAGGCTCGAACTCGCGACCTCTGCCGTGACAGGGCAGCGCTCTAACCAACTGAGCTACGTCCCCCAATGAAGCTTGCTTCCCAGCAACAAACCACGCCGAACAGACCATCCTCGCTTTCACGGGGGCTTTTCTTTCCAGCTTGTTTGCTGCTTTCGACCGCGTCACTGCCCTAGTGGACAGGAAGCGGCGCTTGCTTCAGCAACATGAATGAGTGTATCAGAAAGAGCGTGTCTTGTGAGGCCATCTGCCCTAGGAAAACGTGCCCAGACGACACAGCGAAAGAAAAACAGCGCCCCTAGGCTGACCAGACGGCGCGATTGCCGCGGCCGCTGGGAATGAACCCCATGTCCGCTGAAATTCCCCGAACACACTGCAGCAGGTGGTTGGCAATTGAAGGCAATTTCTGCGCCGTGACGCGGAACGACGGCCCGGAAACGCTCACCGCAGCCACCGGCAGCCGCTGCGCATCCAGCACCGGCACGGCGATGCAGCGCAGACCCTCCTCCAACTCCTCGTCATCTACGGCATAGCCGCGGCGGCGGGTCTTCTCGATCTCCACACGGAGAGCTTCAGCCGTGGCAATCGTACGATCCGTGAAGCGCTCGAAGTGGGTGCGGCGCAGCACCTCGGCAACACGTTCCTCGGGCAAAAAGGCCAGTATCGCCTTACCCACCGAGGTGCAGTGGATCGGGTTGCTGGCGCCGATGCGGGTAATCATGCGCACCGAGCGGGCCGGCTCAATCTTGTCGATGTAGATTACATGGGAGCCTTCCAGGATGCCCAGGTGCGCGGTCTCCTCGGTCTCTGCCACTAGGCGGCGCAGGTGCGGCTGCGCGCGGTCGCGCAAGTCATATTGGTCGATGGCGCGATTGCCTAAATCAAAGAGCCTCAGGCCCAGGCGGAACTTGCCGTTGGCGGTGCGCTCCACCATGCGGTGCTTCTCCAGAACCATCAGGAAGCGGTGCGCGGTGCTTTTGTGCAACTGGAGCAACGAGGCAACCTGCGCCAAACCTTGCGGCGTATCGCTCTCTCCAAGCAGATCCAGAATGGCGAATGCCCGGTCAAGGGCCTGAACTTTGTAAGTGCCTTGCGGGGCCGCGTCTCGCATTATGGGTCTCCATTTCGCGCAATGATTTAATATAAGTTTGCTGAGATTGGGACGATATGTCAAGTTCTGATACGCGATTCCTCCTTATGAGAAATGGTATGGACGCCGGATGACTGGAATGCGGCTTTTCCTGAGCGTGCGGGCGGTAGAGCGTCTCCATCTTTTGCGAAGATATATCAGAAACGCAAATGCCGCTTCCTCTACTGCCTATAGTCCAAATGAGCGATTGTTATGTCTCTGAGAGCAGGACAGTCCATCGGCCGCTTTCACGAGAAAAGTGCGATCAGCCTGCTGAACGCGCCGAAGCATACTACACAACTGGAAGCAGTGACTCCGCCATGTCGACTCCAATTCAGATTCCCGACGCTCTCACCCTTAGCACAGACAACTTGTCCATAGCGGTCATCAGCCCGGACGAGAAACGCCGCAACGCTGCAATGAGTGCCCTGAGCGAATGCCAGACCGGCAAAATTCGGGAATTTACCTTCTACCCTCCCGACCTCGACAATGTGCAGCGAATGCTCGGGCATAACTTCGACGTCATCATCGTTGACCTGGACAGTAATCCGACCTCCGCCCTCGATCTGGTAGAGGCTGTTTGCACAAATGACCTGGCAACCGCAATAGCCTATTCGGCGCAGGCCGATCCTGAACTGCTACTCCGCTGCATGCGCGCTGGGTCCCGCGAGTTTCTCCCGATGCCCTTCGCACCCGGCGCCATGGCTGAGGCGCTGGTTCGGGTCTCGTCCCTTCGCTCGGCAGTTCGCCCCTCAAAAAAGACAGACGGTAGTCTGCACATATTTCTCAGCGCCAAAGGCGGCGCCGGAGTCACTACCTTGGCCTGCAATTTTGCTGTTTCTCTGGCCCAAGAGTCGAAGCGGAGAACCCTGTTGATCGATCTCAACCTCCCGCTAGGCGATGTGGCGATCAACCTGGGAATCAAGGCTCAATACTCGATCATCAATGCGCTTCAAGATCCCAGCCGGCTCGATTCGAATTTTCTCTCAAGCTTGCTGGTAGAGCATAGCTCCGGGTTATTCGTTCTCGCGGCGCCCAGTGAACTGGCCGCCACGAACGTCTCTGAGGACGCCATCAACAAGCTGCTGAAAGTCGCCTGCAATGAGTTCGACTATGTGGTGGCAGACGCGGGGTCGAAACTCGGCCTGCAGCATACATATCTCTTCGATGAATCCGCCACCATCTATCTGGTTACGCAGATAGGCATTCCTGAACTGCGTAATTCAAATCGCCTGATCTCAATGCTCTCCACCGGCAATAGGCCCAAGTTCGAAATCGTGATCAACCGCTATGACCCTCGCTCCCGGGAAATCGATGAAGAGTATATTACGAAGGCTCTCACCAAGCCGGCCGAGTGGAAGATTCCCAACAACTATGCCGCTGTGCGGCGGATGCAGAACACAGCCACCTCGCTCATGCAGAATGATTTGGAAATTTCACGGGCAATCCGGGAGATGAGCAGATCCGTTTGCGGCCAGCCATCTATCCCGAAAAAGAAAAAAGGGTTCAGCTTCTTCCGGTGAGACTCTGCCTTGCGCCCTGCCCTTGCCGTCCCAAACGGCGCCAGCACAGGCACCAGCCAATGGACGCTGAAGAAGTTCATCGGCATTTTCTTGGATTCTCGGCGCTTCCAGGAACGTGAAGGTCGTCTCCGAAAATCTTCTGAAGTCGCGCATTTTCGGGAAACCTGGCGATCGCTGAAGCTGGCAAGCTCAAATAGGCCAAAAAAGCCCTCATACAAGTCAAATATTCACACTCTGCTTGGATAAGATGATAGGAGAGGTAAAGTCAATGCAGCGTCAAACATCGACATCAAAGTCGAGCTCTGAGAGATTTGGCCGGAAAAGCCATCGGGAGACGTTCCTCGAACGAGTGGAGCAGGTGGTGCCGTGGAAAGAATTGTTGGCGTTGCTGGAGCCGCATTATCCGGAGGCAGGCAGCAGTCAGACTCCGGCCGAGCTGCCGATCATGCTTCGGACTTACCTCGTGCAGCAATGGTTCCACTTTTCCGATTCCGGCACGGAAGAGGCCCTCTATGAGTCGCCTGTGCTGCGCTCCTTCGTGGGAGCCGATCTTGAAGTAGCGGCCGCGCCGGACGAGGGGGCGATTGGCGAATTCCGCCATATTTTGGAAGAGCACAATCTGGATGGCGAGTTGCTGGCGAGAGTAAACCATCAACTGGATGCAGAGGGTATCCTCATCCCCCCTGGCTCGAATGCGGATGCGGTGATCCAAGCTCCCTCTTCGACATGGAATGGCGCGGGCGAGCGCGGTTGGCAGATGCCTCAGGCCGAGGAGAACGGCCAGCGTCACATCATGGCTGACGCGCATAATTTGCCGGAGTTTATGCGAGGCGACGGCCTGTCTTTTCATCCCAACGAGCTCAGATCACTCGCCGGAGACACTGAATCCGCGGAGACACCGGAACCGGGAAGCTTCTCATATCAAGGACAGGCAGAAGCGCAGGATAAAATCGGCGGCCGAACCAAATCCAAAGTTACGGAGAGAAGTGGACCTTCCTTGGATGCCTTGTCCATTGCGGTCATCAGCCCGGACCATCGGCGCCGCTACGCCGCAGCAAGTGCGTTGGGAGAATGCCAGAGCGGCCCAATCCGGGAGTTCACTTCCTATCCTCCCAACCTCGACGATGTGCCGCAGACGATGAACCACAACTTCGACGTGATTATCGTCGATCTGGACAGTGACCCCGAATATGCTCTCCGCCTGGTGGAGAGCATCAGTGTCCATGGTTTGGCAACCGTAATCGTCTATTCGGAGCAAACCAATCCGGAGTTATTGCTCCGCTGTATGCGTGCAGGCGCTCGCGAGTTTCTCACTTTGCCCTTCGAACCCGGCGCCATGGCCAGGGCTCTGGCCCGGGCCTCGGCCCTCCGTTCAGCAGTTCGCCCCGCGAAAAAGACGGCCGGAAGGCTGCTCGTATTTCTCAGCGCCAAAGGCGGCGCCGGAGTCACTACCCTGGCCTGCAATTTCGCTGTATCGCTGGCTCAGGAGTCCAAACAAAAGACCCTGCTGATCGATCTCAATCTTCCGCTTGGAGACGCGGCGATCAACCTCGGAATCCGGGCTGAACACTCAATTGTCAGCGCGCTTCAGAATTCCAGCCGGCTCGATTCGAGTTTTCTTGCCACCTTGCTGGTAAAGCATAACTCCGGGTTATTCGTACTTGCAGCTCCCAGTGAACTGGCCCCCACGCACGTCTCCGAAGAAGCCATCAACAAGCTGCTGGAGGTCGCCCGGGAAAGCTTCGATTATGTGGTGGTCGACGCTGGATCGCGACTCGATCTGCAGCACACGCACCTTTTCGATGAATCCACCACCATCTATCTGATCACGCAGGTCGGCATTGCCGAACTACGCAACTCAAATCGCCTGGTTTCCCGGCTTTCCACTGCCGGCGGCCCGAAACTCGAAATTGTAATCAACCGGTATGACCCTCGCAGCCTGGAAATCGCCGAAGAGCACGTTACAAAAGCTCTTACCAGGCCGGCGCAGTGGAAGATTCCCAACAACTATGCCGCTGTGCGACGGATGCAGAACACAGCTGTCTCGCTCATGGAAGGTGACTCGCAGATTTCACGGGCGATCCAGGAGATGACCAGATCCGTCTGCGGTCATCGGGCCACCCCGGAAAAGAAAAAGGGGTTCAGCTTCTTCCGGTAAGGGAAGGCCAACCTTTGGCCACGTCTGAGAGCCGTTTGTGCAAATCCCCGGCCGGGTTCGATGACATGCTCGCTCCGGGTTCTGGAAAGACTTGCTTCCCCGGCCTTTTCCAGCGCCAACCCTGCTTTTGACCCTCCAACCGGCGCAAAAAAGCCGTGTCGCGCACCCCTTGCGTTATCATTGCGTCTATAAGGATGAGCGGTCTGGTTCCCCTCAAGGACCGCCCCGGTGGTGTGTGTGTCTCGACTTTTCCAGCGATTTGTTTTCGTTCTTTCCGCGACGATCTTTGCCGCCCTGGGCCTGGGCTTTCTCTTCGGCCAGCTTGGCTGGTTTGGCGTTCATGCGGGCGGCCAGCAGGATGGCGCCTACCGCCAGATGGGCATCTATGCCGAAGTGCTCAAGAAGGTCCAGACCGACTATGTGACCGAGCCCAACATCAACAATGTGACGACCGGCGCGTTGCACGGCCTTCTGGAGTCACTGGACGCCAACTCCAGCTACCTGACACCGACCGAGTACAAGATTTACAAAGAGCATACGGCGGCGGGCGTGGCGCAGGTGGGCATCACCGTCTCCAAGCGCTTCGGATACGCCGTTGTGGTCAGCGTACTGCCCGGCTCGGCTGCCGACAAACAGCACGTTACCGACGGCGACGCCATTGAGTCCATCGGCGAGCAGTCCACGCGCGAGCTGTCGCTGCCGGTCATCCGGTTGCTACTGGAGGGCAAGCCGGGAAGCACGGTGACCCTCTCGGTACTACGCCCGAGGAAGATCGACCCCGACAAGCTGACGCTGACTCGCGCCATCGCCGATGTGCCCGCGCTCGTCCGGCAGCAATATGAGGGCGCGACCATCCTCTATCTGAAGCCCGGCGCGCTGACCGCCTCTCGCGTAGACGAGATTGCCACCGTACTCAAATCGACCAAGGGCCGCAAGGTGCTGCTGGATCTGCGCGACTCCTCTGGCGGCGACACTGCCGCAGGCCTGCGGCTGGCCAATTTCTTTATCAGCCAGGGCACGCTGGCTTCACTCGAAGGCCAGAAGTTTCCCCGCCAGACCTTCACCGCCGACCCCGCACAATTTATCTCTGCCGCGCCGCTGGCTGTGCTCGTCAATCGCGGCACCTTCGGCCCGGCCGAGTTGACGGCAGCGGCCATCGAGGACGCCAAGCGCGGCGACGTGGTGGGCGAGCGCACCTTCGGCGAAGGCTCCGTGCAGAAGACCTTCGAACTGCCTGACGGCTCTGCCCTGCTGCTGACTGTGGCCAAATACCAGACCCCCGGCGGCAAGAAGATTCAGGACGAGGCCGTGACGCCCACTGTGCTGGTCGGTCAGCCCTTCGATGAAGAAATCGAGGAAGCGCCTCCCGCCAAGAATGACGATGCGCTCGCAAAGGCCATCGAACTGCTGAAGGCCAAGAACGCCTGAGAACCCGGTTGAAAATCAAGAACCGGCGCAACTGGATTACTAGAAGGTACGGGCCTTGGCCCGTACCTTCTTTCGTGTGGCAAATACCATGCGCTGGCAGGCGGTGAGCGACTTCACCTCGTTCCTTCCCTTGCACGGTGTGGTACGCGAAAGCAAGCCATGCCAACTCTCGCATCGCTCCCGTGCTAGCCTTGGGCTGGAGCATTTCTCCGCTGCAAGTAAGAGAATTGCCTGTGAGGCCTGAATCGTTTGGCTGCCCCCAGCACCCAGCCCCCTGAATTCCGTGACACTGACCGGCCCCGCTGGCTTCAAGGCCAGCCGCTACCCACGCATCGGCGGCGCAAGCTGGCCGGCAAAGTGGCGCTCGCCACTCTGCTTGTTTTGGCGGTGATTACCGGCTCGCTGGCCGGCGTGACCCTGGTCTACTCCGTCGATCTGCCCCAGATTCATGACCTGGAGCGTTACAGGCCTTCCACGACGACCGACCTGTATGACCACAAGGGCCGCATCATCGGCTCCTTTGCGCTGGAACGGCGCGAGGTGGTCAACTACGACGACTTTGCGCCGGTGCTGCGACAGGCTGTGATTTCGATTGAGGACAAGAGTTTCGAGTCGCACTGGGGCATCAACGTGTTGCGCATCGCCGGAGCGCTTTGGCACGACCTGCGCAGTCACGGACGCGCCCAGGGCGCATCCACGCTGACCATGCAGTTGGCGCGCAACCTGTTTCTCTCCTCCGAGCGCACAGTCGGCCGCAAGGTGCAGGAGGCGTATCTTGCTATCCAGATCGAGCGCGCCTTCACCAAGCAGCAAATCTTCACCCTCTACGGCAATCAGATTTATCTGGGCAGCGGGATGTACGGCTTTGAGGCCGCTTCCCAGTTCTACTTCAGCAAGCACGCCAAGGAGTTGACGCTGACCGAAGCGGCTCTGCTGGCCGGATTGCCCAAGGGACCAGTGGCTTTCTCGCCGCTGCTCTCACCGGAGAAGGCGCTGCGCCGCCGCAATCTGGTGCTCACGGAGATGGAGCATGACCGGGCCATCTCCCACGAGCAGGCAGAGCAGGCACGCAACGCCCCGCTGGGTCTGCACATCTCCCAACCCTCCATGTCAGTCGCTCCGTGGTTTCAGGAGGAGGTCAGGCGGGAGCTGGAAAAACGCTTCGGCGCCGAGGAGGTGCACGAGGCTGGCCTGAAGATTGAAACCACGCTCGATCTGGACCTGCAAACAGCGGCCAATCGCGCCATCGTAGATGGTCTGGCCACTTACGAGCGGCGGCGTGGCTGGGTTGGCAAGCTGGAGAACGTGCTCGCCGGCGGCAGCACCATCGAGAACTATGAACATCCCGACTGGGTCATGAAAACCGGGCCGGGCGACTACGTTCATGCCGTGGTCACCCGTGTAACGCCGACGGAGATTCGCGCACGGGTAGGCAAGGGCGAGGTTGTTCTCATGCCCGAGGATTGGCAGTGGACCGGGCAGCGCGCCGGCGACGCCCTCGTCAAGACCGGCGACGTGATCTACGTCCACCTGGCCGATGGGATGGCTGGCACAGCGCGCCGAGCCACGCTGGAGCAGGACTCCGGCGCTCAAGGGGCTCTGATGGCTGTGGATAACACGACAGGCGACGTGCTGGCCATGGTAGGTGGTCGCGACTACGCACTTTCGCAGTTCAACCGAGCGACACAGGCGGAGCGGCAGACTGGCTCCAGCTTCAAGATTTACGACTACACCGCGGCCATCGAGGACGGCGCCAAGCCCAGCGACATCATCGTCGATGGACCGGTCAGCTTCGGCAGTTACACCCCGCACAATTACGAAAACGACTACAAGGGCGCGATGACCCTGACCAACGCATTTGCTGAGTCGCGCAACATTCCCGCCTTGAAACTAGCCGCGCGCGTGGGCATTCACAAGGTCATCGACCTGACCCATCGCTTCGGCGTCACTTCGAATATTCCCGCCTATCTGCCCATTGCCATCGGCGCTGTGGAAATCACGCTCCAGGAGCAGGTGGCCAGCTACTCCGTCTTTCCCAATGACGGAGTGCGCGTGACGCCGCGGCTGATCCGCAAGGTGGAGAACGCCGACGGCATCACGCTTTGGGAAGAGACGCCCGCGGTGAACGAAGTGATCAACCAGCAGACGGCGCGCACCATGATGACCCTGCTCGAAGCCGTCACCCAACACGGCACAGGCGCGGCGGCGGCGCAGTTGAACCATCCACTGGGCGGCAAGACGGGCACCACGAGCGACTACACCGACGCATGGTTCCTGGGCTTTTCGCCCTCGGTCACCTGCGGCGTCTGGGTTGGCTACGACAGCCGCGAATCGCTGGGTGAAAAGGAAACCGGCGCCCGCGCAGCCCTGCCCATCTGGATGAACGTCATGCGCGTGGCCATCGCAGGCAAGGACAACGAGAAGTTCCTCGGCGATGAAAAGGACGATTCCAAGCAGGCCGCCGAACCGCCGGGCAAACCGCAGCAGCCCGCAAAGCCAGGTACAGCCAGCGCAACAGCCAAATCGCCTGCGGTTCCCAACTCGTCTGCGGTTCATGGCGTTACCGGCTCGTCCGCCAAGCCCGCGAAGACGAATGGGCTTGTGAAACCGCAGACAACCCCGGCCTCGACCGGCTCGACGGCAAAGACGCCCGCGCGGTCAGCCGCCAAGCCCACAGCGCCGCCAGCAGCGGGGACAAAGCCTCTGGTCAAGCCCGCTCTGCCGCAGCAGCCTGCTCCAGCCAAGCCTCCGGGAACGGTAAAACCGGCTCTGAATCCCAGCTTGATTCCGCCAAAATCACGGAATCAGCCATCAGCGGGAAGACCGCTGGCAGGTTGATATTAAGCACGCAAATCGCCAGAGCGGCAATGACGCTCGAAGGACACTCTTTTGCGGGTGAGCAGGGCTTTGCAGGCAAAAAAGGTGTGCATAGAGGGACATTCAATCCTGAAATAATTGGTGTAAAAACGAGGAAATTAAGCTGTTTTTAAGGTGAATTCGGGTGCAATCGCATGTGCTCTGGCGTATGGTGCTGTGAGCCTGTGGTGCGAATCGCTCAGCCTGTAGGGAAGATAAAAATTGCGGAAAGACTTGTCACAGGGATTCAATTTTGTCCCTGGGAGACTCAGCCATTCTCTCCCGTACACCTTGTTTGGAAATTGAAGATGGACAAATCAGGGTTCGTGGTATCCCACCCTTCCGCAGAAAAAAACGGAAAGGATGGGGCACCCAGTTATTGATTTGTTTAAAGGTCGGACACCCGCCAGTTCGGCTCCTCCTCCCCGGTCCCCAAAGGCGAGGGACCGGGGGCACCCTCAACTTGATACAACGATGTATGAGACCAGGGCCACCTGCCAACTGAGATCTTTTCAAACTCCCTCTAAAGCGATGAATCTTTGAAGAGTAAAATTGCGGTGTATCGGAGGATCTATGCTGAGCATACTTACATTTGGTCTGCCCCAAAGAATCGTGCAGGGTACTTTAGCCTTTTTGATTCTTTTCTCTTTTAACCTTAGTGCGCAATCTGATGGCTCCCTGCCGAAATATCCTGCAGAAGAGAAGTTGCAGGAATTTGTCAAAGCATTAAATAGCGGGCAGAAGGATGTACTTCATGGTTTTTTCCAGGCGAATATGGAGGCGCAGAAAGACAATCCAGAATTTTTCGATCAGATGACTGATGATCATTTATCTCTTTACAGGCTTACTGATGGCTATAAAATCCGCTCGGTGCAGAATGCTTCAAAGGCGACAGCGACCGCTCTGGTCCAGGCAAAATCGACAGGAATCTGGTCCAGACTGGACATGTTTCTCAAAGCGAAACCGCCGGAGTACTCAGAACCAATTGTCCCTTTCGTCGTGGTTGGGCTTGGAGTGCATTCAATTGAGGCTCCCGTGGAATATCTTCCTACAGCAAAACTTAACGATGAAGAGATTCGCTCCAAGATCTCTACACTTATGAAGACCATTTCTGCGCGGGATGCTTTCTCGGGGACCGTTCAGATATGGAAAGGCGACCAGATTCTGTTTGCTGATGCATATGGGCTGGCCCATCGATCACCTGACCGCCGCAATCGAGTTGACACGCAATTCAATCTGGCTTCCATCACAAAAATGTTTACCGCTGTCGCTATTGCCCAGTTGGCGGAAGAGGGGAAGTTGTCTTATTCGGATACTGTCGGAAAGATCATGCCCGACTATCCAAATAAGGAGGTGGCTACATCGGTCACAGTTCATCAGCTTCTTTCCCACACATCGGGGTTAATCGGAGGGCGGGAACTGGCAATGAAACTCCCAAATGCATCCCGGGCGATGACTTTGCAAGACCGTCTTAAAGATTTCGTAAATGAGCCGCTCACATTCCCTCCAGGACAGCAATTTGGCTATTCCAATGCGGGCTACATCCTGCTGGGGAGGATTATTGAGAAGGTCTCCGGAATCTCCTATTACGACTATCTGCGAGACAGGATATTTAGACCTGCAGCAATGACAGAGACTGGGTTCATTTTGAAAACCAACCTGCCTGACAACGCGGCAACTGGTTTTATGGATGCAGTTCGTGGCCAGCGCAAGGAGAACAATGAATCCCTGGATTTGATCGGCTCCCCGGATGGCGGGGCATATTCAACAGGACGAGATATGGCTCGATTCCATACTGCGCTGAGGAATGGCACATTACTGCGCCCTGCATCATTGCAAACATTGTGGACCGGCGTAACCGACAACGGCATGGAGGAATATGCATACGGTGCGAGGCTTACTCAATATAACGGCGTCAGAATAGTGGGTCACGGCGGGGGATGGGACGGTATTACCAACGAATTCGATATGTATCCTGACCAGGGTGTTACCGTGATCGTTCTTTCCAACTACGATGATGATCCAACCGGCATTCGGAATAAGCTGCGCGAATGGTTGACCCAAGGCAATTCCCCAGTAAGAGAATATCGGCCCTCTAAACCCGAACTGAAAGTTGTAAGTGACTTATCGACTACCAAACTAATTGTTGGGCAGCCTATTGTGATTCGAGTTATTGTCAGCAATACTGGTGGTGATTTCCGTGCTGGAATTGTCAATCTTGATATCCGGTCGAGCGATGGTAAAAAAGTCGGGCAGAAAATCGCTATGGATCAGCGCATTGAAGCAGATAAGAGTAAAACATTCACATTTTTTTGGGTTCCAACCGAAATCGGAAAGTTTACCTTTGATATCGGAATCTTTGGGAAAGGATGGCAGCCAACGTATTATTTTGGCGCTGCTGAACAATCCATATTGATCGCCTCAAGATAATTCGGGCGACATCATTATTTTTTTAAACCCATCCGTCAGGTTCTTGATGAACAGATAAAAAATCTGATGGATGGACTGCAGCGGAAAAGGTTGGGATAAACCCCGTACATATATGGGCCTGTTTAGGGGTAGGTCAATCGGTCTTGTACTCAGATCGCACCTGAATAGTCGCCGATCCGGAAGTTACCTTCTTGTCAACAGTTTTCTTGAAAAGTGAAACAAGAGTGATTCTCACTTCGTGCAAAATCGCCTTTGCATGAAGTGAAACGCGGCGGAAGTCTTCGAGTGGCCATTTTTGCTGCGACGGCATTGCGGGCAAGCCGTCCATGAGCCACTCTTGAGGGAGCAAAGCCTACCGCGCCAGCCGGAAGTAGCGCTTGGCCTTGGCTACATCCTTGAGGATTTGCGCCTTGAGCGCTTCCGGCGAGGGCCACTCGACTTCGCCGCGGAGACGGAGCAAAAACTCCAACTCAATCGGCGTCCGCGCGTCCACCTTCATCGGCTCAAAGTTGAGGATGTAGGACTCGACGGCGAAGGAGGCCTTGCCGAAGGTGGGACGGTTGCCGACGTTGGTGACCGACTGGAAGCTGCGCCCGGCCACGGTGAGCCGCGTGACGTAAACCCCGAAGGCCGGCAGAAGTCCGTCGTAAGCCGCCAGATTGACCGTGGGCACCAGCAGCCGCGTGCCGATGCCGCGCCCACGGGCTTGCGTGGAGCGCACCTGAAAGGGCCGACCGAGCATCCAGCGAGCGCGGGTCATGTCGCCCGCCGCAACGCACTCGCGAATGGCGGAACTGGAAACCTCCGACCCGCGCGCGCGTTCTCGCAAGCGGACCGGGGAATGCACATGGACGGCAAAGCCGAACTCCGCGCCTAACGCCTTCAGCTCAGCCACGCCGGCCTCGGCGCGATAGCCGAAGCGGAAGTTGTCGCCCTCATGCAGGCTTTGAACGCCGAGCGCATTCACCAGGATGCCGCGCACAAACTCCCGCGCCGGCAAGGCGGCCAATGCCGCATCGAAAGGCAGCACCAGCACCGCATCAATGCCTGTGAAACCCAGCAGCCGCAGGCGCTCGCCGATGGGCGTGAGCATCCGCGGCGCGGCCAAGGGGCGCAGAAACCGCTCCGGGTGGGGGTCGAAGGTGATGGCGACGGCCCGCGCGCCCAGCGTTCGCGCCTCGGCCACCACCGCAGAAAGAATCTCCTGATGGCCCAAGTGCACGCCGTCGAAGTTGCCGATGGCCGCCACGCTGGGACCAAAGCCGGCCGGGATCTCCGCAAGCGAGCGAAAGACGAGAACGTCGCGGTGAACAGGAATCGCGCTGCTTCGATTCATCGATTCGGCGGCTCCAGGTTTACGGGCAGACTGAGGCCGTCGTAAGCCAGCCGAATGCCGTGGGGCAGCGCGCGGTTGGTTTCTTCGTGCCCCAGTTCGTGCGCGATGTGGGTGAGCCAGGTGTGGCGTGCGCCGATGCGCCTGGCCCACGAAACCGCCTGCTCCACAGTGGCGTGGCTGGGATGCGGCTCGTGGCGCAGCGCCGAGACGACCAGATGGTCCAGCCCTTCGAGCAGCGCAAAGCTCGATTCTGGAATGGCGCTCACGTCGGTGAGATAGGCGGCGCGGCCAAAGCGAAAGCCGGTAATCTCCATCTCTCCATGCAGCAGCGGCACGCACAGGAACTCGACGCCATGAACCGTGGTGCGCTCGGCCAGCGGATGCAGTTGGACGCGGGCACGGTTGGGATAAGTGGCTTGCGGAGAAAAGGTGTAATCGTAGATGCGCTCCAGCACCTCTGCCGTCTCCGCCCTAGCGTAAAGGGGGATAAGCCCGCCCTCGCGAAAGGTGGTGAAGCTGAGGGGGCGCAGGTCGTCCATGCCCAGAATGTGGTCGGCGTGGGAGTGAGTGTAAAAAACCGCATCCACGCGGGTGAGGCCGTTGCGCAGCGCCTGCTCACGGAAGTCCGGGCCGGTGTCAATGACCACTACGCGCTCGCGCCCGCTCCCTTTTCCCGGCTCGTGCCAGCGCAAGAGCACGGATGGCCGCAACCGCCGGTCATGCGGGTCGGGCGAGGTACACACCGCGCAGCCGCAGCCCAGCGTCGGAACCCCCATTGAGGTTCCCGTGCCGAGAAATGTGAGCAAGCCTTCCATAAGCTCTCGTTGCAACTGACCACCGACAACTGGCAACTACTTCTAGTTCTTGCCCTGCGGCGGAGGCGGCGGCTGGACGTTCTGCAAGCTGATCATGCTGGTCAGCTCCATGAAGGCCATGCGCACCTCAAACAGCACTGTTTGCAGGGTCTTGTCCTCAGCCTCTGTCAGGTTGCCGCGCGTTTTTTCCGCCAGCACACCCAGCAGGTCGATGGTTGTCCGCGCGCCCAGGATGTCGATCCTAGGACGCTGACCCTCTTGCGCGCCCGCGCCCATCTGGATCATGGCGGAAACGTAAAACTGCTGCACCAGGTTTTCAAAGCTGATGGGCGGCGGCGCTTCCGCAGCGGGATTCTGCGCCCGCACAATATCATTCAGCCGCTGCGCCGAGGCGTCGTAGGCCGTCTTCTGCTCGCGGCTCTCCTGGGCTGTGGGCGCGGGGGGCAACTCAGCCTCAGCCGCAGTTTTGGCCTCAGTCTCTGCCGCGGCTTTGGGCTTCGGCTCACTGACGACCAGCCTCGGACCACCGCCGGACGCTGGCGGCTCTGGCGGCACTGGCGCCGATTCCGGGGTTGTGGCAGCGGGCTGCTGCTGGTTCTCCTTCTCTTCTTCCGCCTTGATCTTGCGGCGGTCAATCACTTCAAATTTCGGTGTATCGCTCATGGTTTTTCTGCTTTCCTATCCATCTTACTCATTCGTTGACTTGTTCACTCCGCTGGCTCGGCTCACTTGGTTCCAGGCCGGGCGGCGCGGTCAAAATGCGGGCTGTGCCCGTGGCCGTTCCGGCGGTGTAGATGAAGGGCTGATTGTGCACCTCGGCCTCGTCTCGGATCATTCCCAAGGCGAAAATCCGGGGGCCCGAAGGCAACGGCAGTTCGGCCACGCTGGTGATTTCGCCGGCAGCCGCGCCGCCTTCCAAGGTCAGTGCAGCGCCAGCGGCCGGAAGTGGCCCGAAAAGCTCCAGCGGCCGCAGATGCCGGTGAACGCTGCCTCGGGAGTGGATGCGCTCCACAATCTCCTGGCCCAGGTAGCAGCCCTTGTTAAAGTTGAGCGCGCGCATCTGCGAAGTCTCCTGCGGAAGATCGCGCTCGGCCATGTCGATGCCGTAGGCCGGGATCCCTTCGGCGATGCGAAAAGCCTCCAGAGCAGCCGCTCCCACCGGGGTTGCGCCAGCGTCAACCAGTGCCCGCCATAGCGCGGGAATCTGAGCCGCACGCACCCACAGTTCGTAATGCGGCACGAGCAGGCCGTAGGCCCTGACAACTCGCATTTCCTGGCCGTTCCATGCAGCGCAAACGCTGGTCAGCTGCTCGGGAAGCACGGGCAAACCCAGCGTCTCCAGCACGCCAGCGGCCAACGGGCCGACAAGCCCCAGCGCCGTTTCGCCGATCAGAGACTGGTTTGGGGATTCGTTTGGGGATCCGCTTGGGTCCAGGCTCAGCGGCACAAGCTCCACATCATCCATGATGATGAAGCGATCCAGGTGGGCCAGCAGCCGGTCGTACTGATCCGCCGCAATCTCCAAACCCAAGTGATCGGCCTCACACCAGACGTGCAAATCGCCCTGAATGCGTCCCTGCGCGTTGAGCACCAGATTCCAGGCGCCGGCGTTGGCGGCCAGATCGTTCACCGTGTTGGTGACCATGCCGCTCAGCCATCGGAAGCGGTCTTCGCCGCGCGCGGCCACGCGCCGCAGCCAGCCCAGGTCGTGAACCGCGACTCCGGCTGCCAGCGCCGCCGTTTCCCTGTCTGGCGCGTCCAATTCCTGTGGGGTCTGCACCCCGCGATAGGCAGCCAGCACCGTCCCCGCAGGGGCTTTCGCCAGCAGCGCGGCCAGCGGGGTAGTCTGCAACGTCAGCGGCGGATTTTCGTCCGTGGGGCGGGTTGCTGGGGCGGCTTGGGGAATGGCCGTTTCGCTCATGGGGGTCTTTTTCGCCGGTTCGGGCAGAGAATTCCACCGGGAATCTCACGCCGAGCCGCATCCTGATTATAGCCTTGAAAGAAGATAGGGAGATTCGATGAGCAAGCAGCACAGAATGGTTTGGGGATGGGTTTTGGCGGCGGAGTTGTGCCTTGCAATCACAATGTCCGCAGCCCAGCAGACGCCCACTGCAACCGCTCCACCGGCGCAAGCCGCGTCGACAGGCAAGATCACCCCCGAGCAGGCGCACCAACTTTTCGGCCTGGTGGATGAGCTGATCAAGTTCTCCTCACAGGAGACCGGGTTGCCCATCAAGAGCGATGTGAAGCGCCAGATTACCTCCCGCGCCGCCGTCGAAAGCTACCTGAAAGAGAAGTTCGAGGAAGATGAGAGCGCCAAGCGCATGCAGCGCGGCGAGATCGTGCTGAAGAAGTTCGGTTTGCTGGATCGCGACTTCGTCCTCAAACCCTTCTTGCTGGCGCTTCTCAAGGAGCAGGTCGAGGCTTACTACGATTCCAAAACCAAGACCGTGTATATGCTGGACTGGGTAGACGTTGAGGAACAAAAGCCGGTGCTGGCCCACGAGCTGACCCACGCGCTGCAAGACCAGCACTCCGATCTGGAAAAATGGGACAACCAGACCCCCGAAGATGTCTCGGTGAACTACCCCGGCGACACCGACCACCTGGCCAAGGACGAGATGGACACGGCGCGCGAGGCCGTCCTCGAGGGCCAGGCCACGGCCGTCATGATGGACTACATCCTCAAGCCGATGGGCAAGAGCCTGGTGAAAGACCCGGAGGTCATGGACTTCGTCAAACAGCAGATGTCGGCCTCTGGAGATTCCCCGATGATGGCGCGCGCGCCGCTGCTGCTCTCTGAATCGATGCTCTTTCCTTATCGCGAGGGCCTCAGCTTCGAACAGGACGTGTGGATGGATCAGGGCCAGACCGCGGCCTTTGCCGGAGCAATGGATCGCCCGCCTACTTCGAGCTGGGAGATCATCAACCCGCGCGAGTACGAAAAGAAGCACGTGCCCGCCGTGCCCCTGCTGCCTGACATTCACCCGCTGGTGGACAAGCTCTACAAGCCCTATGACATCGGCCAGATGGGCCAGTTGGACGTGCGTATTCTCACTGAGCTTTTCGGCGGAGAGCGGGCTGCCGCCGACCTGACCCCGGCCTGGGACGGCGGCCTCTATTGGGCCGGCCAGCGGCTCAGCGCCAAAACCGCTACTGAACTGGCCAGCACAAACTCCATCGCGCTCTTCTATCTCTCAGACTGGAAGAACGCCTCCTCGGCGCGGGCCTTCGCGCGCCTCTACGCCGATGAACTGGGCCGCAAATACTCCCGCGTCAAGCTCGACCAGGAGGCCCAGAACGCCGCGCCCGCCAGCGGATCAAGCGGATTCACCGTATATCCGGCTCCCGCATCGCTCTCCGAGGAGCAGGTCTTCTCCACCAACGAAGGCCCGGTCGTGATCACCACGCGGGGCAAGCTGGTCTTCGTCGCCGAGAGCTTCGATCTGGACGTGGCCCGCAAACTCACCAGCCTCATTCTGGACGCGCAGGGAACCGGAGAACTGAAGATGGCAGAGGCTCGCCAACCGGCCATCGAGTCTCTCACTTCAGGGTGGATCCGTTTCTTCTCCAACTTCGGCGTGATGAAAGCGGCGGTCGAGGCGGAAATCAAAGCCGCGGCTACAGCGAAGCCAGAGTAGCCGTACCCAGAAGTCATCCCCTCTAGTGGCTTTTTCCTCAAGAAAAAGCCGCCTCGCAAACTCTCTAGGGAACCTCTGATTAAGTTCTGGTTTTGAAAGGGCACGACTTTAGTCGTGCCGAAAAAGTCAATAAAATTGAGGGCTTTAGCCACTGGGGGATGGGTTGCAAATGTTCGCCATTGACTTATTCAGAGGTTCTCTAGGGGGTATATTAACTCTGGTTTCACTCTAGTTGACTCCGCGAACGCGAGGACGCGCTACCTTACTATCCCTTGCTCGAACCAGGCTCTTGTTTTCCAGCCCGTGACACCTCTCGCCGAAAACCGGCCTGATGCACTACTCTTTCCAATGAGGCGTATGTCCCGTTTTCTTGTCCATCTCCGGCAGACTGTTTGGCAGGCCCTTGAGCACGATGTGGTTAACACGTCCAAGGCCGTGGCCTACTCAGGGATGCTCATGTTGTTTCCCTTGGTGATGGTGATCGCCACGCTGCTGGCGCGGGGACCGGAGGGTAGCACGGTGGTGGGCGAGTTTCGAGCTTTATTCGAGCAGTTTCTACCCGCCGATTCGATGGATATATTCCAGTATTCGCTTCAGACCCATCGCACTCTAACCCTGCAATTGGTCTTGTCGGGCACCGGTCTCAGCGCCTTTGCCGGTCTTGGCGTCATGCTGTCGCTGATGGAAGGTTTTCGCCGCGCCTACCGGCTGCCGCTCGACGATTGGGGCTTCTGGCAACGGCGGGTGAGGGCTGTGCTGCTGATCTTCATCGCCCTGGTTCCTCTGGCCCTGGCCACCCTGGTGATTATCTTCGGACGCCAAATCGAGGCGTGGATGATTGACAACTCCCGCCACGAGCTGCGCGCCGCCGTGCTGCTTATCTGGCGCATGGCGCGCTGGGCGCTGGCCCTGGTCACTAGCATCACCGTCCTCAGCGCCTTGTACCACTTCGGCACCAAGCAGAAGGAACATTGGGTCAGGGTGATTCCCGGAGCCATCGCCTCGGCGTTTGGCTGGTTCCTGACAACTTTGGGCTTCGGCTTCTACGTCACGCGGATTGCCAACTATTCGATGTTCTATGGCTCCTTCGGGGCCGGCATCGCCACGCTGGGCTGGCTCTACATCACCTCTTTCAGCGCACTGCTCGGCGCGGAATTGAACGCGGTCCTCTTTCGAAACCGGCAGGAACGGGCTTCCGCCTCCGCTGCCCCCGAGCCGGATTGCGCTGGTCAGTGACCGCTTTCACCGACCATTCATCGTGTCTCCCGCATAATGGGTAACGGGAGTTTGAGTTCGCATCCCCCTCGTGCAATGAAGCCAACCACATAAATTTGGCCTTTTGGCCTACTTATCTTCCCTGGAGTGTCCTCATGCCGTTTCCACCACTGAGCCTTACTGATTCCCCCACCCAGCGCCGCGCAAAGATCGTTGCCACGCTCGGGCCAGCCTCCAACACCGTGCCCGTCTTCCGGGATCTGGTTCGCGCGGGCGTCGATGTAGTTCGCCTGAATTTTTCTCACGGCACCCACGAGGAGAAACTGGCGTTGATCCAGATGATCCGCGCGGTGAGCCGCGAGGAGCGCAAGCCGCTGTGCATCCTGGGCGACCTGCAAGGGCCCAAGATTCGCACCTCCAAGCTGGTCGATCATCAGCCCGTGATGCTGAAGGCTGGCGGGCGGCTTACCATTACGCCGCGCGAAGTTCCAGGCACGGCGGCCCTGGTGGGCACCACCTTCAAGACCCTGGCTGAGAACGTCGAACAGGGCTCGCGCATTCTGCTCTCCGATGGCCTCATCGAGCTGCGCGTTCGCGAGGTGGACGACAACGATGTGATCTGCGAGGTCGTCAACGGCGGCATACTGGGCGAGAACAAGGGCATCAACCTGCCCGGCATTCCGGTGCGCGTTCCTTCGCTCACCGAAAAGGACTCCGAGGACCTTGAATTCGCGCTCAAGAACGGCGTGGACGCCATCGCCGTCTCGTTTGTGCGCACCGCCGAGGACGTCCGCCTGGTGCGCAACCGCGTCTCGGCCCACGGCGCCGAAACCTGGATCATCGCCAAGCTGGAAAAGCCTCAGGCCATCGAAAATCTCGACGCCATTCTTGCGGTCGCCGACGCTGTCATGGTAGCCCGCGGCGACCTGGGCGTCGAAGTCCCGCCCGAGCAGGTTCCCGCCATCCAGAAGCACGTCATCCGCCGCGCCGCCGAATTCCGCAAGCCGGTCATCACCGCCACGCAGATGCTGGAATCGATGATCGAAAACCCGCGTCCCACCCGCGCCGAGGTCTCCGACGTGGCCAACGCGGTCTACGACGGCACCGACGCCGTGATGCTTTCCGGCGAGTCGGCCGTGGGCAAGTACCCGGTCGAGACCGTCTCCATGATGGCGCGCATCGTGGTCGATGCCGAGCGCGACATCAAGGAACAGAACTACTCCGAGTCGCGGGAGCGCCGCAAACACCTCACCATCGCCGAAACCGTCTGCGAGGCCACAGCCCACGCCGCCGAGGACCTGGACCTGCGAGGCATTGCATTGTTCACTGAATCCGGTTCCACTGCCCTCCATCTCTCGAAGTATCACCCCTCGGCGCCCATTTTCGCCCTCAGCCCGGCCGAAATCACCATCAACCGTCTCAGCCTGCTGTGGGGCACTACCCCCATCCGCTGCCCCAAGATCCACTCCACCGAGGCCCTGGTCGAATGCGCCGAAAACCTGCTTGTGCGGGATGGTTACGTCCGGGACCATGAGGTCATCGCCGTCGTGGCCGGCACGCGCACCAGGTCCGGCTCGACCAACTTCCTCCGCCTGCATGTGATCGGCGAGCGCAAAGAGGGCGAGCGCTTCTTTGCGCCCCGCGAAGAGCCGTCGGCCCCGAAGGCTGCCGTCGAAGAACCCGTAGCGCCAGCGGCAACCCCTGTGGCCAAGCCAAAGCGCCCTGCCGCAAAGCACGCCAGGAAGGCTCACGCAAAGCACGAGTAGGGGCAGCCGCACCGCTTCACAAAAGACGCCACTCGCAGCCGGAGTGGCGTCTTTTGTGTTGCCACGGATCCGAATGGACAGAGATTACTTCGCAGCCAACTGCCGCAACACATATTGCAAGATGCCGCCGTGCTCGAAGTACTCGATCTCCTGCGGCGTGTCGATGCGAACTGTGGCAGTGAATTGTTTCACCGCGCCGTCGGGGGCCGTGGCCTTCACCGTGAGCGCCTTGCCTGTAGCAAAGCGGCTCGCCAAAAGCCCAGAGAGTCCGGCGAAATCGTAAACCTCTTCGCCCGTCAGGCCAAGCGATTCGATGTTCTGGCCTGACTCGAACTGCAAGGGCAGAATCCCCATCCCGACCAGATTCGACCGGTGAATACGCTCGAAGCTTTCGGCTATCACCGCGCGTACGCCCAGCAGCTTCGGCCCCTTGGCCGCCCAGTCGCGCGAAGAGCCGGAGCCGTACTCCTTCCCGGCAAGAATGATCAGCGGCACGCCGCGCTCGGCATATTTCACGCTGGCGTCGAAGATGGAGATCGTCTCACCCTCGGGCAGCAGGCGCGTGACGCCGCCCTCGGTGCCCGGCGCCAACTTATTCCTGAGCCGCACATTGGCGAAGGTACCGCGCACCATCACTTCATGGTTACCGCGCCGCGAGCCATAGCTATTGAAGTCGGACGGCTTCACGCCATGCTCGGCGAGATACCTGCCCGCAGGCCCGTTGGCCTTGATGTTACCTGCTGGCGAGATATGGTCGGTAGTTACTGAATCGCCCAATACGGCCAGCACGCGCGCGCCCAGAATGTCAGTTAGTGGTGCGGGAGTCTTGGTGATTCCTTCGAAGTACGGCGCTTGGCGGATATAAGTCGAGTCCGGCTCCCATTGGTAGACGTCGCCTGTGGGAAACTTCAACCCCTGCCAATTGGCGTCGCCCAGGCTCACCGTCGCGTATTCCTTGCGGAAGCTCTCGCTGGACAATCCCTTCTCAATCGCCTCGGCCACCTCGGCTTGCGTGGGCCAGATGTCTCTGAGATATACCGGCTTCCCTTCCCTGTCCGCACCGAGCGAATCCGTCTCGAAGTGATGGCCGATGTTACCGGCTAAGGCGTAAGCCACCACCAGCGGCGGACTCATCAGATAATTGGCGCGCACGTCCACGTTCACGCGGCCCTCGAAGTTGCGGTTGCCGCTCAGTACACTGACCGCAACCAGCCCGTGCTCGTCGATGCTCTTCGAAACGTCGGCAGGCAGCGGCCCGGAGTTGCCGATGCAGGTGGTACAGCCGTAACCCACCACGTTGAAGCGCAACTTTTCCAGATACGGCAGCAAGCCCGCCTTGGCGTAGTAGTCCGTGACCACGCGGGAGCCTGGCGCAAGCGAAGTTTTCACCCACGGCGGCACGGTGAGGCCCTTTTCGACGGCTTTTTTTGCCAAAATTCCCGCCGCCATCATTACCGAGGGATTCGATGTGTTGGTGCAACTGGTGATGGCCGCAATCACCACCGAGCCGTGGTCGAGATAGGTGTCCGGATCGACGCCGAAGCGGGCTTGAACCGTACTTGGAACGTTTGTCGCGGAGAGCGCCGCATCCGTCACAGCCTTGCGCTCCCACTTGGCCGCGGTGCGCGTCCCCAGCGGCTTGGCTGTGGGCGAGAGCAGCGCGGGCAGTTGCTCGGCGAAGCTGGACGCCGCATCCTTCAGCAGCTCACGGTCTTGCGGGCGCTTGGGTCCAGCCACGCTGGGCTCGACGGTCGCCAGATCCAGCTCCAGCGTTTGCGTGTACTCCGCCTCTGACGAACTGGCGGTATGGAAGAGCCCCTGCTCCTTGTAATAGGCCTCGACCAGCGCAATCTGCTCCTCGCTGCGGCCGGTCAATCTCAGGTAGCGCAGCGTCTCGGCGTCCACCGGGAAGATGCCGCAGGTGGCGCCGTACTCGGGAGCCATGTTGCTGATCGTCGCCCGGTCGGCCAGCGGTAGCTCCGCCACGCCAGAGCCAAAGAACTCCACGAACTTGCCCACTACGCCCAGCTTGCGCAGCGCCTGGGTCACGGTCAGCACCAGGTCGGTCGCCGTGGCGCCCTCGCGCAGCTTGCCGGTGAGCCGGTAGCCCACCACCTGCGGCACCAGCATGGAGACCGGCTGGCCCAGCATGGCCGCCTCAGCCTCGATGCCGCCCACACCCCAGCCCAGGACGCCCAGCCCGTTAATCATCGTGGTGTGCGAGTCAGTGCCCACCAGCGTGTCAGGATATGCAACCAGCTCCCCGCCGATCTCCGTGGTGAAGACCACGCGGGCCAGATACTCCAGATTCACCTGGTGGCAAATGCCCATTCCCGGCGGAACGGCACTGAAGTTGCGGAAGGCCGTCTGGCCCCATTTCAAGAAGGCGTAGCGCTCGCGGTTACGGTGGAACTCCAGCAGCGTATTGGCGTCAAGAGCACCCGCAGCGCCGTACTCGTCTACCTGCACCGAATGGTCGATGACCAACTCGGCCGGAACCAGCGGATTGACCCGCTCCGGGTCGCCGCCCAGCGTCCGAATCGCGTCACGCATCGCGGCCAGGTCAACCACGGCGGGTACGCCCGTGAAGTCCTGCATCAGCACACGGGCCGGCATATAGGCGATCTCCCGGCTGGGCTCGGCCTTGGCATCCCAGTTCGCCAGAAACTCGATCTCCGCTGCGGTTACGTTCACGCCATCTTCGCGGCGCAGCAGGTTTTCCAGCAGAATCTTCAGGCTGAAGGGCAACCGGCTCAAGTTGAAACCACGCGCCGCAAGCTCTGGCAGCCTGTAAATCGTGTAAGAGCGGTTGCCGGAGGTGAGCGTAGCACGGCTGGCAAAGCTGTTCATCTTGGGAAGCCTTTCTTCTCCGCGCGCGGGCGGATGCGCTCTGGAAAATGCGGGTGCCCCAGAGTCTCTGACACTGAGACATGGAAGAGCAATCGGCAAGCTGTTCTGGTCTTGCTTGCGAGAGCTCGGAAACCACCTATCAACGGAATTAGATTACTCGGCGGGAAGAGAGCCGTCCACGGTCGGGCCGCCCGCGACGAAAGCGTCTGAGCAGGGGCGTTCCCTTTACCGGAATAAGATTACGGCTGCGCATCGAATACACCTCGATTTTATCGCGGCGCAACGACCAAAGGGAACGGCCCCGCTTGACATTGGCCTCACAACCGAGCGAAGGTTGGGTGGTATTCGAATCGTGCGCCTTTAGGAGCCTTTCAATGTACTTGCGCGTCCCTCTGCTCTTGCTTGCGGCTACCTTCCTTTCCGGCATTGCCGCCACCGGCCAGACAAATCCCACCGCCACCGTCAATCCGCCCTCCGCGCCCGCGCAGGCTGCCGCCTGGCCCACCGTGGATGGAACAACCGTGCTTGCGAACTTCCGCTTTGGCACCGGCGAGACGCTGCCGCAGCTCAAGCTGCACTACCTGACCCTGGGAATACCGCACCGCAACACGGCCGGCCGCGTCGATAACGCCATCCTCCTGCTGCACGGCACCGGTGGCAATGCCCACTCTCTGTTGAACCCCCTCTTCTCGAACGTGCTCTTTGGCCCCGGCGCGCCGCTCGACATCACGAAATATTTCCTTATCCTGCCGGACGACATCGGCCATGGCCAAAGCTCGAAGCCCTCCGATGGCCTGCACGCTCACTTCCCGGCGTACGACTATGACGACATGGTGCGCAGCCAGCGGATGATGCTCGACGAGATGAAGATCGACCATCTTCGTCTCATCCTCGGCACTTCGATGGGCTGTATGCAGACCTTTGTGTGGGGCGAAACGTATCCAGGCTTTGCCGATGCCCTGGCGCCCTTTGCCTGCCTGCCGGTTCAGATTGCGGGCCGCAACCGCATGATGCGCTATATGGCGATCCAAGCCGTCAAACAGGATCCTGAGTGGATGGATGGCGAGTACAAGACCGAGCCGGTTCAGGGCCTGCGCACGGCAAATGAAATTGGCATGATCATGAGTTCAAGCCCGCTGCAGATGCAGAAGCAGGCTCCCACGCGCGAGGCGTCAGAGAAGTATGTTGACGCTTACCTGAAGCGCTCCGCTACCACCACAGACGCCAACGACATGATTTACTACTGGAACGCCAGCCGGAACTACGACCCCAGCCCGAATCTGGCCAGGATCACCGTGCCGGTGCTGTGGATCAACTCCGCCGACGACTATATCAACCCGCCGGAGCTGGGCATTGCCGAAAAGATGGTGAAGCAAATGCCCAATGCGCGCTTCATTCTTCTGCCCATTTCAGATGCCACCAGAGGTCACGGAACCCATACGGCAGCCGCGGTATGGAAGGACTATCTGACCGAGTTTATGAGCGCCACGGAACCGAAGCCTTAGAGGTTTTTCGGAAATAGTGTAAACCGGAATTTTTCGGTATCCCACCCATTCCGCAGAAATACGCGGAATGGATGGGGCACGGAAGTTTATAGCAAAAGCCAAAATGCTCTAGAATATTTTCCGAGTCCGGATGGGGGCGCACAGAACTGTAATTTGATTGGAGAACCACTCTCTATGCGCCTCTTTGTTGGGATACCCCTGGCGGCCGCGGTGACCGACGAACTCCGGGCGTCCTCGGCGCGGCTTCACTCCGCCGGGGACGGACTCCGCTGGACGGCGCCTGAATCCTGGCACATCACTCTGCAATTTCTGGGCAATACCGGCCGGGAGCCCTACGAATGTGTTGTCACGGAGTTGCGCCGAGTACGCTCGCCGTCCGTTTCCGTTTGCCTTGAGGGGATGAGCTGCTTTGAGCGGGCCGGGATTCTCATCGCCCGCGTCACGCTCACACCCGAACTGCTTCTGCTTCAGGAACATGTCACCGCGGCGACCCAGCCCTGCGGCTTCACGCCCGAGGTTCGCCCCTACCAGCCTCATATCACGCTGGCGCGCAGCAAAAGCCGTGGACACGACCTGAGTGCACTCAAAGCCAAAATTAGCCGCCAGTCAACCTTCACCCGGTTTGTCGCCCAAGAGTTTCTTCTCTACGAAAGCTTTCTCGGCGCCGGCGGCTCCCACTACGAAGTCCGCGAGCACTTTTCTCTCGATAGGGGTTGAACTCCATGCCGTCGATGCGGCCACGAACCTATTGATCCGGCCCTCAAATAGTGGCCTGCTATCCCACCCATCCCGCACAAAACGCGGGATGGATGGGGCACCCAGTTGTCAGTATTTAGGGGCCGGATCAATAAAGCGAAGATACGGCGAGATCGCCTGAAAACAATCGCCGGGGATTCGTTTCAGTCCCGGGCCATTTTCAGCCCCAATCTGCTATCTTCGTAGGTTGCATCTTTTCACTTCAAAATCGCCGGCGCTTCCGCGCCCCGAGGATCATCGCCCTCATGCCTGACCTGTCCAGCCGTCCGCCCGCCGCCGGTATTGAAACTCCTGAATCCATGGGATTCTTCCATCCATCGAGGCGCCCTTACCGCTTCACCATCCTGATGTTCATCAGCTTGATCGTACTGGGAAGCTATTTCGCCTATGACAGCATTGGCGCTCTAGCGCCCACACTCATCGAAGCGTTGCATCTGGACCGCAGCGCGATCGGGAATCTCTACACGGCGTACTCCGTGGCCGCCATCATCGTCGTGTTCTTCGGGGGGGTGCTTTACGACAAGCTGGGCCCGCGCCGGTCCAGCCTGCTGCTCTGCAGCCTTGTCCTCCTGGGTGCCATTATTGTGGCCGCCGCCCACTCCAAGTGGGAGCTCTTCGCCGGGCGGCTCATCTTCGGTGCGGGTTCCGAATCCCTGATCGCGGTGCAGAGTGCCATCATCAGCCGCTGGTTCAAGGGCAAGGAGATGGCCCTGGCCTTCGGCATCGCCCTCACGATAAGCCGAGTCGGGACCCTGTTCAGCTTCAATACCGAGGAACTCATCTCTCGCTACTTCGGCAGCTACCGCATAGCTCTCTGGGCCGCGGCGGGCTTCTGCCTGTTCTCCCTGCTGTGCGAACTGGTCTTCATGGCCATGGACTACCACGGGGAGAAAGTGCTCGCGCTTGCGAAACCGGACGCGGGCGACAAGGTTGTCTTCTCGGATATCAAGAAGTTCTCGTCCTCCTTCTGGTTCGTTGTCCTTCTCTGCGTGACCTTCTACAGCGCCATCTTCCCCTTCACGGCCCTCGCCACAGACATGTTCCACGACAAATGGGGCATCCCCCTCGTGAGCGCGAGCACGGGCGGTTTCCTCTCCCAGATTTTTGACAACTTCATTCATATGTTCTCGACGGCGCCGGGGATCACGAGCATCGTCATCTTCGCATCCATGGTCTTCGCGCCCTTCGCCGGCGACCTGGTGGACCGAGTCGGGAAGCGGGCCACGCTGATGGTGGTGGGCTCCCTCATCCTGATTCCCGCTCACCTGATCATGGGCATCACCCACTGGAATCCCATCCCCAGCATGGTACTGCTCGGTGCCGCCTTTGTACTGGTGCCCGCCGCGATGTGGCCTTCGGTTCCCCTCGTGGTGGAGGAGAAGCGCGTGGGCACGGCCTTCGGTCTGATGACGGCCATCCAGAACTTGGGCCTCGGGCTGTTCCCCTTCCTGAATGGCAAGCTCCGCGACGTCACCGGAACTTATACCGCGACCCAATGCATGTTCGCAGGACTCGGTGTAGTGGGACTCATCTTCGCCGTGCTATTGCTACGGTCAGATAAACGACATGGCAACATACTGGAGCAGGGAAAAAGCCGGGAGATGGACCTGGCCCGAAACGAAGCGGGCTTGGAACAACACTAAAACCGGCCTCATCACCTTGGGCCTTCTGGGTATGCCCTTCGCTTTTTTGCTGCGGGAGAGGGAGGTGGGTCCGCACGGACACGGCCTGGAGACCATCACCGCCAGCAACAGCTAGCGATGGGGTGAGTTGCCGAGGGTGTTAGGAAGATGCGGTAAAGCAGAAAGCACATGGCCAGCCCGGCGAGCGTACTGGTGCGCTGACTTACCGCTGCGGCTCCATGTTATAGAGGAAATACGCGCGCAGTTCCAGGTACGGGCCGTGAAAGTCTCTGGGCAGCGGCGGGTAATTCGAGCCGGTCAGAGCGCCCCAGGCCGCGCGGTCCAATGCCACATCGCCGGAGCGGCCCTCCAGCACCAGGCTGCCGTCCATCAGACGGCCATTGGGCAGCACCTTGAAGCGAATCGCCACCATGCCCGATTTGAGAATCGGCGCGTTGACCTCGTCGGGAATCAGCGGGTCCCAGGTCCGCTCCGTCTCCCGATGCCAGCGCTGCAGCCAGCCATTGAAGTCCACACCCTGGGTGTCGGAGAGAACCTGCACGCCGCCCGACCCCGCGCCGGGATGCCGCGCCAGTCCGCCCCCGGAACCTAGATTGCCTGTGCCGCCCGTGCCGGGATTCCGCGACGCGCCCTTCATGGCTTCGCGCAACTGGTCGGCAGGATTTTGTGAGCCCATGGCAAAGTTGGGCCGGGCAGGCACCGCCGCCGGACGAGGCGCCTCAAGCTGCGACTGCTGGCTGGGCTGGATAGGCGGCTGCGCTGCGGCCGGAGCGGCGGGCTTCGGAGCGGACTCCGGCGCGGGCGCGGGCGGCGCGGACCGCTTCATTGCCTCCATGGTCTGTTTATCGATCAAGGGCTGCTGCGTCGAAAGCGGCTTGGGAGGAGCCTTGGGCGGCAACTGAAACGGCGTATCCAGATAAGTAAAATCCTTGTGCTGCTTGAGCGCGTCGCTCTGATCGACCACGATCGGCACCTTGAAAACATACCTGGGAATCCAGGTCACCGCCGAAAGCAACGCCAAATGGATGAGGATGGCAAGCCAGACGCCCTCGCGCAGCCGCGCCCAGCGCCGCTCGTCCTCCAACTCACCGATCATCTCCAGCAGTTCGTGGGTATCGTAGTCCACCCAGCGCGAACCGCGCACCACGGGGGAGACGGACGCAGGTTCGCTCCGCTCCTCGCTCGCTGCCGGAGCGCTCGGATCGAGGTTGGTTCCCGCGGGCCCTTTGGGCTCGTTCATATCGGTTGGCGCTTTTTCGGTGGGCATTCGTTCTTGAGGAGCATCCCTGGCGCACACACGTCCGCTGCTCCGTTTCGATTCCTTTCTTTCTATTCTCTCATCTCGGCCGAGAATTCGTGTCGAACGCCTCGGCCCTTACAATAGTTCTTGACAGTAAGACGGATTTGCGGGTGGAAGGGGACCCTTTTTGAAGCAGTTTTTTATTCGAGTGATGGCCAAGTGGAAGCTCATAGCCCTATTCCTGGCAAAATTTGGCATTTGGGGCGTGGGTGCGGCCGCACTGCTGGACTCGTCCACCATTCCCATCCCCATGGACGCACTTCTGGCCGTCTACGTATGGAACGACAAGAGCCATTTCTGGATCTATTGCCTGCTGGCCGCCGCGGGTTCGGCGGTGGGCGGCTTGTTGCCCTACGGACTGGGCCGGGTCGGCGGCGAGTTCTTCCTGCTCAAGCACGTCAACCGTAAACACTACGAGCGGATGCGCACCCGCTTCGAGAACCAGGAATTCCTGGCCATGATGATTCCCTCCATGCTGCCCCCGCCTACGCCCTGGAAGGCCTGCGTCTTTGCCGCCGGCGTCTTCGAGATGAAGGTCGCCCCCTTCATGCTGGCTGTCTTTTGTGGCCGCATGGTGCGCTGGATGGTGCTCTCCATGCTGGTGCTCAAGCTGGGTCCAAGCGCGGTGCAGATCGTGGAGCACCACAGCCTGGGCTTGCTGGCCATCGTAGGCGGCCTGGCGGTGGCGGGCTTTGCCTGGTGGTGGATACGGAAGAAGCGTGCCGGCAAGCTGGAAGACTAATAAAAAGCAGTCGAAGGAACCACTTGCAAAAATACCTTCTTGTGTCAGGGCACGACTTTAATCGTGCCGCAAACGCGCCAACCTGGATTCCAGTTTTAGCCGCTATGGAATTGCAAATAGCTGAAAACAAAAAACGCAGGGGCTAAAGCCCAGCATAATTTTGTTGCTCTTTCGGCACGACTAAAGTCGTGCCCTGACACTTTTCGCAGTCTCAATTGAATTTTGCAAGAGGTTCCCAGGTCTCGAAGTTGAGACCTGGGAAAACCAACCCTAAAAACTACTTTTCAGCCACCGCCGTTTGCGTATGTGCCGCGCTCATCCGCCACACCAGCACCGGAACCCCGAAGGCCGCCCCGGCCACAATCGCCGTCGAGATCAGGTCGTTGCGATAGAACGGCACAGCGGCGGCAAAACACGCGCCCAGCCCGGCCAGCGTGTGCGGATACGGAAACGCCCAGCCGGTCGCCCAAGCCGCATAGTTCGAGAGCAGGAAAAACGAGGTTGGCCCCAGCAGCGAGCCAGCCGCCACACGCGCAACGGTCGTCCGGCTTTTGAGCAGAATCTGCCCCAGCACCATGGCCATCAGATACCAGGCCCAAGTGGGCGCATAGCCCTGCCAGACAAAGCTGTAGTGATAGCTGTTGACGGTGAGGAAGTAGTCGGTGGCCATGAGCGCGGCCAGCGGAGCCAGCATCTCCCGCCACGGCCGCCGCGCGCCAAAATAAAGCAGAGCGCCGCCCACCGCGGTAAAGTTCCACCACCCCGCATGGGGCAGAAAACGGCTCAACACGGCAACCAGCAACAGCAGATAAGCGGGCATGAACACCTCGAAATTCAGGATTCCGGCGTCTCCCCAAGGGAAAATACACTCCGGGCGGCACAACGGCACTCTTTTCATTCTGCGGGTCGCGCGCCAGCGGGTCAACCCTGGCAACTTGATGAGATGAACAATTATTTTTATCAGGGGCGATGCCGCTCTACCGTTGCTCCCGCCCGCTCATCGCCTCGCCCGCATCGTCGCGGCCATCCACGATATAAACCCATCCGCTCAAGGGCGACCGGCGGGGGGGACTGCTCGCGTCGAGTCCCATGCTAAAAAATGAATATTCAAAGCGCAGATCGTCAAACTCGACCGTGGTCCACGTCCGGTTAAGCGGCAGTTGCGGAGGGTCCATCACTCCCGGAGGCAGACCGGGAATTGGCTCCTGGCCCACTTCGCGCACCACCGCCCAAGTGCCCCAATCCATAAAAACCTGCCCCAGCAGCGTGCGTTTGGCGGCCTCGGTGGCTGCGGTCGTGGGCGGCTTGAAAATCACGTTCGTTTGCGGGTCGCTCACAATCTCCCCGGTGCGAGTGTCGATCTCGGCAGTCTGGTAATACGCATCAGTCTCCAGAATGGCGTGCCAGCGAAAGGGGTTGATGGGGTAGGGTTCCAGAGCCATGCGCTTCACCGGAGCCGTGGTGATTGCGGCGTTTTCCGCCAGCACCCTCGCCCGCCCATGCTCCGCCCAGCGCCAGCCCCACAACAGCACCATCCCGGTCAGGGCGAAGATTGCCCATCCACGGCCGCGAAAAGCTGTGCGCCGCACGCCAATCTCCCCGCCAATCAGCCCCAACAGCCACGGAATCACCAGCGCCGACCCCAGCAAAACCCACAGCACCGGCTCGGCGATGAAGACAAAGCTGCCCGAGTACCACCGCGCATTGAAGGGGTAAAAGGGCCGCAGGCCGTAGTTGTTTGACCAATCCAGCATCAGGTGGCTCAGCGCGGAGAGGAACGCCGTCAGATAAAGCCAGCCCCAGCGGACTTGCTGCGGCGCACGCACCAGTGCCGGGGGCGCTTTTGCGTTTTGGTTGAGATTGTTTGCCCTTCGAGCGCGCCACGCCTTCACACAGCGGTCAAAGAGCCAAACCAGACCCACCGCCGCAGCCGCCACCACCGGTACAGCAACGAACGTGTGCGTAATGCCGCGATGGTGCTTCAGCTCCTCGACCGGCCCCGCCAGCCCCCATAGCACGTCAATGTCGGCAGCCTCGGCAGCCAGCACGGCAACCAGCGTGGCGTACCTGGTTTTGCGGTTCAGTCCCGCGCGGCCAATGCAAGCTCCGGTAAGAAAGTGGGTGATGGGTTCCATAGCTGCCTGCAAACCATACTAACCGCTCCGCCGCGCCCTTATAATTCTCCCCATGGGCGAACGAACCACCCCAGATTCATCTCCGGACTCATCTCAGGCCAAACGCGCCGAGGAATTGCGCGCCGAACTGCGCCGCCACGAGCACTTGTATTACGTCTCGGACGCGCCGGAGATCAGCGACGCCGCCTACGACGCGCTGATGAACGAACTCAAACTCATTGAGTTCGCGCACCCCGAGCTGCTCACCCCGGACTCGCCCACCCAGCGCGTGGGCGGCAAGCCCGCTGAAGGCTTTCGTAAAGTGGCCCACTCGCGGCCCATGCTCTCGCTGGACAACGTCTATTCCGCTGAGGAGCTGGCCGCCTGGGAAGCCCGTGTGCGCGAACTGGCCGGCGAGCTGCCGGTCGAATACGTGGCCGAACTCAAGCTGGACGGTCTCAGCGTGGCCCTTCGTTACGAGCCAACTGCGGACGGCGGTTCTCGGCTGACGACCGGCATTACTCGCGGCGACGGCCAGACCGGCGAGGATGTCACTTCGAATATCCGCACCATTCGCAGCGTGCCGCTGACCATCCCCGCGGAACGGCTGAAAGCTGCCGGACTGCCCCCGGCATTTGAAGTTCGCGGCGAAGCAGTCATGCCCCAAGCGGCCTTCCAGCGCCTCAACGAGGAGCGCGAGCGGGAGGGACTCGCCCTGGCCGTAAATCCCCGCAACGCAGCCGCCGGCACGCTGCGCACCCTCGATCCCAACACCGTCGCCAATCGCCGCCTGGATTTATACGCCTATTTCCTGCTCGTCGAGGGCGAATTCTGGCCGCAAGGCCAGCGCGCCACGCTAGACACTCTGGCTGCCCTCGGCTTCCGCGTCAACTCCCACCGCAAACTGGTCACCTCCGTCGAGGAAATGACCCGCTTCATCGATCAGGCCGAAGCCGATCGCGCCACCCTCGGTTACGAAATCGACGGCGTGGTCCTCAAGGTGGATGCCTTCGTCACACAGCAACGCCTCGGCTATACCGGCCGCGCGCCGCGCTGGGCCATTGCCTACAAATTCACAGCCAAGTCGGGCATCACGCAGGTTAACGGCATCACCGTGCAGGTGGGCCGCACCGGCAAGCTGACTCCGGTAGCCGAACTGACCCCGGTCTTCATCGGTGGCACCACCGTCAGCCGCGCCACGCTGCACAACGCCGATTTTATCCGGAATCTCGGGCTTCACATCGGCGACTGGGTCAAGGTCGAGCGCGGTGGCGACGTCATTCCCAAGGTCGTCGAAGTTCTCGACGACGCCGAACACCCGCGCGGAAGCGAGCCTTATGTTTTTCCGTTGCAATGCCCGGAGTGCCACAGCGCCGTGGTGCGCGCCGAGGGCGAGGTGGACTTTCGCTGCGTAAACACCGACTGCCCGGCCAAGCTGCGCGAGAGCCTGCTCCACTTTGCCTCCCGTGGAGTGATGAACATCGAAGGGCTGGGCGAGGCCGTCGTGCAGCAACTTCTGGACCGGAAATTGGTGCAGAGCGTGGCCGACCTCTACAAATTGGAATCACAGCGGCTCGAACTGCTGGCGCTCGACCGCTTTGCAACTAAGTCAACCGATACGCTGCTGGACGAGATCGAAGCGTCAAAAAAAGCCGGACTGGCCCGCGTGCTCATGGGGTTGGGAATTCGGTTTGTTGGGGAAAGAACTGCGGAGCTGCTGGCGGAGGAGTTCGGTTCCATTGAAGCGCTGAGAGCGGCCAACGCCGAAGAACTCGAGCGCGTGGAAGAAGTGGGTCCGCGCATTTCCCAGGCGATTCTGGAATTCTTCGCTGACAAAGAGAACTGTGATTTGGTGAAAGGGCTGAGAGACGCCGGGGTGAACATGACGGCGGAGAAGCGGCAACGCTCGGCACAGTTGGCGGGGCTCACCTTTGTGCTCACCGGCACGCTACCCACGCTCACGCGCGACGAAGCCAAGAAGAAGATTGAGGCCGCGGGCGGCAAGACCGCCAGCTCCGTCAGCAAGAAGACCAGCTATGTGGTGGCCGGCGAAGAAGCTGGCTCCAAGCTCGACAGAGCGCGCGAGCTTAAAGTTCCGGTGCTGGACGAGGCCGGGTTAATGGCTCTGCTGGAAGCCGCGCCGGTTGCACATTGAGCTTTTTCGGAAATCGTGTAGATCGGAATTTTTTCGGTATCCCACCCATTCCGCAGAAAAACGCGGAATGGATAGGGCACTGAAGTTTATAGCAAATGCCAAAATGCTTTAAGTCAAACTTCATCCCCGCGCGGATACACGGTTCTGGAATCCCGCGAGAGAAGTCTTGCGTCGTGCATCAGCGGAGAGACGGCCAGAAGAATCAGCAGCAAGTCCGGCCACACGGCAACCTCACATTTTCATCTCAATTCGGATCAACTGAAGCGGCGGCCGGCAGCCACGCTCAGACAGCGTTCATCCCCGCGCAATGCGCGCTTCGCGCTCCCGTTCGCGCTCCCAGGCTGCGGCGCGCCAGTTGCGCGAAGCATAGCGGGGCGACTCGTCTACGGGAACTGCGGCCTCTTCGGCGTGCGGCTTCGGCGGCACGGCAACCAGTTCCATCGGCATACGGAGCGGAGGCCGCGCGTGCGGGACCGGCGTGGGCGTAGGAATCAGCCGCGCGGAAGACTCCACCTCACAATAGGCCGCGTCCGAGGTCAGACTGGTGTCAGTCTGCGCCGTCTGCTCCTCGACCTCCGCTTCGGCCTCGTTAGCGGCCGCTTGCGGCGCGCGCACCGCAAGCGCCTTGGCCATGAAGTCGTCCACCAGCTTATGCACGCAGGTTTGCCCGCACAGATGCTTCGACCCTGGGCGTAGCCGGGCGCGCGAGTTCCACCCGCTCAACCGTAGTTCCCCTCCATGGTCATAGGCCACAAACCAGTGGTTCGTCTGCTTCTTCTCACTTCCGCAGATGTCGCACGATATTGCCTGCCGGATCACCCTGTCCCCTCTTTCCGCACAGTCCTTTCAGAGCCTGACCGATTCGCGGTTTCACTTTGTCTCGATGCGGCAGGCTCCTCGAATTGCCGCAAGCCGCGCAGACGCGCCCCATGGAAAATTCATGAAGTCGCCCACTTCCATTTCATCGCGCATCCGGCAAAATCCGTGAGAGATCCGCAGAAAGAATCCAGGGTAGAGGCAAATAGGGAGAGCCGAAGACGGGAATGTCCTCAAACGGAACACGCAGTCAGCTTCGATTGGAAGAGTGAGAAAAAGGGGCGGAAGGATGGAGGAATCACGCGGTTTCAGACCAGTCCGGCGCTTTCCATCCCGCGGAAGCCCTCATAACTTCAAAAGAGGCGCGGTTGCGGCCGCGCCTCTATTGAAAAATGAAGATATTCTTTCGCCCGTCGAAGACTGCCCGTTGCCGCTACCGGCTTGGCGGACGAGGCGCAAAGTAGCCTTTGCGCGTTCGCACCTGGTAGCGCCGGTCATTGCAGTAGAGATAGATGGGACGAAACGAGCCATCCTCCTTAAAGTCCGCCGGAGTGTAAGTCAGCGCGTACTGGCTGCGCAGCTCTTCTTCGATACCGTGGAAGCTGTTGGACATTTCCTCGGCCGAAGGCGGAAAGAACACCTGCCCGCCGGTATCCACAGCCATCTGGGTCAGCGCCTTATCGCCCTTGCCGCGGCTGGGCGTCCAGTTGGTGCTGATGGCGTAGATGATGGTCTCAGCCCGCTGGCATTCTTTAATGGCCTCATCCAGATAGACGCTGCTCACGGTGTCTTCGCCGTCGGAGATCAGCACCATCGCCTTGCGCACCGGCTCCTGGCCGCGCGAAACATCTAGCAGCTTGTTATGGCAGGCGGTGTAGACAGCATCGTACAACTTCGTGCCACCGCCCGGACTTATCCGGTTCACGCCCGTCTCCAGAGCGTCAATGTTGTTGGTCCAGTCCTGGTCAACCCTGACGGTTTCAGAAAAATCCATTACGAAGGCGCGGTCGCTGCGAGCCTTGAGAATCTCTAACAGAAACTCGATGGCGGACTGCTGCTCGAACTGGAAGCGCGAACGAATCGAGGTGCTGGAGTCGATGACAAGGCCCACCCTCACCGGCAGATTGATCTGCTGGTGGAAGCTGTTCACCTTGGCCGGCGCCTTATGATCGTCGAGCAGGGCAAAATCGCTTTGCTGCAAATTTGGGATATATTCCCCGTGCTTGTCGGTAACGGTGAAGATGAGGTTGACCTCATTGACGCCCAACCGAAAGATGGTGGGCGCGCCCAAATCCACTTGCTGATCGGCGGGCTGTGCCGCCGGTTGCTGAACGACCGGGACAGGCGCGGGTTGGCCAGCCTGCGAAGTTGCCGGAGGGGCCGCGGGTTGCTGCGCGTACAAGCCGGCTGCCGCAAACGCCGCCGCCAATACAAGTCCTGAAAGCTTTCTGTTCATAGCTCTCCCATTCTATCAATGGCGCCCGGTATCACCGTCAATCCAGCGCCGGCGATTCCCCTGGATGGGCTTGCGGATCTTCCAGACGGCTTAAAAACGCCTCCAGCTCCGCGGGCAGCGGCGCTTCCAGTTGCAGCAACTTCCCCGTCCGGGGATGCGTAAACTCCAGCCGCGCGGCATGAAGGAAGTTGCGTCCCAGCCTGAGCCTCTCCGGCTCCGCCTTGCGCCGCGCCGCTTTGGAGGTGGCCGCCTGCGAGGCCACCTGGTCAGTCAACTGGCCCGCGCCGCCATAGAGCGTATCGCCCACCACCGGATGGCCGATCGACGCCATGTGAACGCGAATCTGATGCGTCCGTCCTGTCTCGATGCGAACTTTGACCAGCGTGAACTTGCCAAAGCGATTTGTGAGTCGCCGGATCACCTCGTAGTGGGAGACAGCGGCGCGGGCGTTTTGCGGGGGGTTGACGATCATGCGCGTGCGCCGCAACGGATCGCGGCCTATTTCGGCGTTGATGGTGCCCTTGGCCCGCTCGACGATTCCCTGGACCAGCGCAATGTAAGTTTTTTTGATCTTGTGGCTGGAAAACAGCTCCGCCAGGCCCAAATGGGCGCGGTCGTTCTTGGCCACCACAATCAAGCCGCTGGTGGCCTTGTCCAGCCGATGCACGATGCCGGGCCGCAGGTCACCGCCGGTGGAGGAAAGCGCCTTGAAGCGGTAGAGCAGCGCGTTCACCAGCGTGCCGCGATTGCGCACGTCGTCGTTCTGCCCCGCCCCGGCGTGGACCATCATGCCGGCCGGCTTGTTCACCACCGCCAGATCGGCATCCTCGTAAACCACGTCCAACGGAATCTCTTCCGGCGTGGCCTTGAGCGGCGCCGGGCGCGGCTCGCCGGTAATGTCGATCCGCTCGCCTCCGCGCAACTTGAACGAGGCTTTCTCGTGCAAGCCGTTGACCAGCACGTCGCCCTGCTCCAGGAGCAGTTGCACGCGCGAGCGGCTCACGGGGTCCCCTTGAATGGTCAAAAACTGGGCAATAAATTGATCGAGCCGCTGCCCCTTAGCCTCCGCAAGCACATCGATGGTACGCAGTTCAGCCATGTACAGCCTCGTCTTTCGCTCCAGGTACTTCAAAGGGTGGAGAAACAACGGCGGGATCCATCTCGGCCGAAGGCGTCTGCCCCACCACAGGGGTTTTACGTTCCAGAAGAACCAGTCCTCCGGCCACCACCAGCGCCACCGCCGCAGCCTGCGGCCCATCCAGCGCGCCCAGCAACGCGCCCCGTCCCTCGGGGTCGCGCCAGAACTCGGTAATAAAAATCGCCACGCCCGCACCCAACAAAAACAATCCCGCTACATCTCCGGATTGCCGCCGATACGGCAACCACAACAACAGAAAAACGGAGAGCGCGAGGAAGGCAATCGCCGCGTAAGCCTGCACCGGATGCAGCGGAACACCCAGCGGAGCCCCGCTCCAGACGGCCGCCAGCGGGTGAGTGTAGGTGACGGCCCAGCGTGCCGCGCTCCCCGTTCCGGTTTCAGTTCCATAGCCCGAGCCGGCAAGCTGCGCGCCCAACTGCTCGAAGGCCAGTCCAAGGGCTACGGGCGCGGCCAGTGCATCGGCTGTGGTCCACAAAGGCAGCCGTTGCCGGCGGCCATATAAAACAGCGGCCACAACCGCGGCCAATGTTCCAAAACAGGCCAGCAGCGGATGGTGAACCATGGCCAACCCCAGCAGCCACATCGGATGCAGGCGCAGTTCAGTCCAGTTGAGCGCCACCAGCAGCAGCCGCGAGCCCGCCAGGGCCACAAAGAGCGCCACCACGCACAGCGTCCACACCTTCCTGGCGTCGAGTCCCGCCATGCGCGCCGTGCGTTCGGCCAGAAACAACGCCAGCAATACACCCACGGCGGCCGAAGCGCCATAGGCCGGAATCAGAATCGAGCCGAAATGAAAGAGAACTGGATACACCAGTGCCAGAATACGGCATTTGAGCTTCTCGGGGGCGCCGATGAGCGAGGATTGCTCATTGGGGTGATAGGCCCGGCCAGAGAAATCTTGAGAAAATGTAGAAACCGACCCACGGGGCCGTGGTTAATGCGCCGGTGAACCCTTCCTAGGAAGGTGGAGCTCTCCGCGGTTCATTAGGCATTCCGGACTGGCGGACACGGCACACAGAACCGATTGTCGAGTTGAGCCCCTGTTCATTGAATGTTGGTTCAACCAG